>Ga0265295_1001121_pt1 | contig 48945 bp, 37 predicted proteins | sample Munlansysbiofilm_FD_192503 | JGI IMG/M metagenome (GOLD analysis project Ga0265295, IMG submission 192503) | Leachate microbial communities from a municipal landfill in Southern Ontario, Canada - Methane capture system biofilm | ecosystem: Engineered > Solid waste > Landfill > Unclassified ...
AGCCATGAAAATGGAAAATGATGTTTTGGCGGAACACGACGGCATCGTGAAGTCAATAAAGATTTCTGTTGGCGATAGTGTGCTGCAGGGCGACACATTAATTGAAATCGGATAGGACGTATAGTATGAAAAAATTTGTTATTGTTACGGCAATCTTCAGTATTTTGCTTTTTTGCGGACAAGCGTTTTTCGGTACCCCATCAGCCCGTGCGGCCGATGTGGAAGAAACTGCGGTTTCCATAAACCAGCAGAATCAGGGGAACGAACTGAGTTTTGACGATGATTTTTCGGAGGCTTCGACAAAAGGGGTTAAAAAATTCTGGAACTACACCGGATTCAGAAATGCCACACCGGGTCATCTGGTTATGATTTTGGTGGGATTGCTTTTCATCTTTCTGGCTATAAAATACGATTATGAGCCCTTACTGCTCATTCCGATTGGATTTGGCATTTTGTTGGGAAATATTCCATTTATGGAAAATGCCGGCCTGAAGCTCGGCATCTACGAATCAGGCAGTGTAATGAATTACCTGTATTTCGGGGTAACTTCGGGCATCTATCCCCCACTGATCTTTTTAGGAATCGGAGCCATGACAGACTTCAGCTCCCTGATTTCGAACCCACGCCTCATGATTCTTGGTGCAGCCGCTCAAATAGGGATTTTTATCACTTTTTGGGGTGCCCTCGCACTGGGTTTTGCCCCACCGGAAGCAGGTGCAATTGGCATTATTGGGGGTGCTGATGGCCCTACGGCTATTTTTATGTCATCAAAACTAGCCAATGGTATTAATCTGCTACCCGACGGCACAACCGTGAAAAACCTCATCGGACCCATTGCCATTGCAGCCTACTCCTATATGGCACTCGTTCCGGTGATTCAGCCTCCTATCATGCGTTTACTTACCTCAAAAAAAGAACGGGTAATCCGCATGAAACCACCAAGAGCCGTCAGTAAACTGGAAAAAATCCTTTTCCCGATTATCGGAGTTATACTCACCTGTTTTATCTCTCCCTCAGCGTTACCGCTTTTAGGTATGTTGTTCTTTGGGAACCTGCTTAAGGAAAGTGGCGTCACCAAACGCCTGGCCGTTACTGCCAGCAATGCATTGATCGATATCGTAACCATTGTACTTGGATTAACCGTGGGGGCATCAACGCAAGCCACTGTATTTTTGAAAGATACCTCACTGCTCATTTTCGGGCTGGGTGCACTTTCGTTTATGATAGCCACGGCAGGCGGAGTGATGTTTGCCAAACTTATGAATGTTTTCTCAGGGAAAGACAATAAAATCAACCCGCTGGTAGGCGCTGCAGGGGTTTCTGCTGTACCCGACAGTGCCCGTGTGGTGCAAAATGAAGGATTAAAATATGACCCTTCAAACCACCTGCTGATGCATGCCATGGCACCCAACGTATCCGGTGTAATCGGCAGCGCGGTGGCCGCAGGAATTATGCTCAGTTTCCTGCTGTAATTCATAAATAAAAACGCATAACCGGAGTAATATACAGTTATGCGTTTTTGTTTCCGTTTTATTTTTACATTAGCAGAAAAATACCCTCATGCTTATTATTGGAATTGCCGGAGGCTCAGGAAGCGGAAAAACTACTGTGGTAAAAGAAATCGTAAAGCGTTTGCCAAAAGATTCGGTTGCCATCATTTCGCAGGACTCCTACTACCGCGACAATGGCCATATGACCCCGGAACAAAAGAAAAATATCAACTTCGACCATCCTTCGTCAATTGAATTCAAACTACTCAATCAGCACCTGGATGCCCTATGCCACGGTCAGGTCATTCAGCGCCCGATATACTCGTATGTGACCTGTGCCCGGGCGGAAGAGACCATACCACTGGCGCCCAGAAAAGTTATCATAGTGGAAGGTATTCTCATTCTCACCAACCCCAGCCTCAGGAAACGACTGGATGTCAGGGTGTTCGTTGATGCCGACCCCGACGACCGCCTGATGCGTATCATCTACCGTGACATACAGGAACGGGGACGCAGTTACTCCGACGTACTGACACATTACGAAAAATGGGTGAAACCGATGCACCTGACATTCATCGAACCCACGAAACGCTATGCCGATATTATTGTACCCCAGGGCGGTACCAACAAAATAGCCATAGAAATACTTTCCTCAAGAATAAAAGAAAAATTAAGTGAATAACCCTCCGGGTAATACTTGCCGGAAGAACAACGAGGGTTGATCAAAAAAATAAGCCTATAACTTATCGCGTTTGATATTGTAGGTACGTTTTTTCCAAAACACCTTGAAACGATCAAAGGTACGGCCTACCCATTCAGACGGTAGTTTATCAACCATCCAGGTCATTAAACGGGTTCGCAACAGGGCATAAATCAGTTGCAAAATGGACTCAAATACCCGCCGTCCAAAACCAATGTTCTCCGGCTCCGGAAGGTGATATTCGGGATGAACCCGTTTACGTGCAATACGAATAAATGCGCCCCGCTTTTTGTTGTCAAACATATGCGAATGCATCTTAACCGCCTGCGCTTCGGTTTGAGGAATAAGATCGATTACGCCATCTGCCTTCATTTTATGAAGCAGCTTCGTGCCTTTCTCCGACCGGCTGACCACAATAGAAAATCCTTTGCCCCGCTCTTCATAAACCGGAGCCCAGGCATCACCCACCGAAATATCGGCAAACTCATTACTCCCATCGATACAATACCAGCAACGTTTCATGATATGAAAAGGAATGAGGTAGTTCGCAAAAAACTTCTTTAACTCCATCACGCGGCCATCCGACATTTCCACGCGCATGTGCCCGGGCCACTCGCCTTCCCGGAACTTCAGGCGGGTAATTTTTGTATAATCACTGGCTCCATGTGCCCGCAAAAAGCTGTTTACCGAGGAAAAATGGAGGTTTAATCCACAGTATGGAGCAATAATATAAACGATGTTTCGCACTGCAGGGTCGTTTACGGCCTGAAGCTTCCGGATACTGTGCACCTGACAAGGCAACCCGACGTAAGCGAGCCTGCCGGGAAAACGCTCCATTTCCGGAAGGATTTCATTGTTGCTGCTGATGGTATATTTACTTTGTGCGCTCTGCAGAATCTCTTCCCTGGTGGTTGCGATAAAGGGCTTATTCTGCCATGGTGCTTTTTCATCCATTCCCAACACAACAGCACCATCAATCTGGCCTGTATCCAATAAATAGAATAGTGTAGCGGTAATTACACCTGCACTGCCGGCTGACCGCCGCACTGAAAAATCAGTAGCAAACCCAATATTCAACTCCCTGTAGACCCCCAGATAGGGGTGTACCCTGCGGTTCTCAGGAAAACAAAACTTCGTCAGCTCGGGCCAGTTTACTTCTTTCGCGCTACAACCGTTCCAGATTCGCGATGCTTCGGCGTCAGTTAATGGTGTGTGTATTACCGGCAGATACACTCCGGTTTTATCTTCAAAGGTGATTTTTCCGTTCGATAAACCCACACAAGTACCACAACGCGTACATAATCCTTTATCAATAACCTGTTGAAGTTTTTCCTGACTCATCTTAAAAAGTTATTTTACGTTGCAAGGTATAGGTCGAATTTTTGGTCATCGGCTGAAATTCAGGGAGTTCAAGTAATTCCTCGGGAACAAAAAGCCCGGCAGAGGCCACATGACGCAGGCTGTAATGGGGTGCAGGACGAAGCCTGTCTGCGAGAAAAGCTTTCCCGGAGAATGTATCCACAATGGTTAAGGAATCCTCAGCATGAAGGGTTATTTGTCGCTGAAATTGTATTCCCGACTTCAGGCTTCCAAAAATCATCAATTTTTTAAGTATGGGAATCAGGTTATTTCCGGCGATTCGGCTTCCAACCCGCAATACAATATGCCGAAATGGCGAAGACTTCATCCAGCCATGGGTCGTCATCTCTCCTTCAATGCTCCATTCGCCGGATGATTGCCTGATAATGTAAGCATCATCCAGCCAATGCGTTACAGCAAATTTCCCGGAATGTACCGGATGTCGCCAGCCAAAATCAGTTGCTTGAATTCCATTCTTATTAAAAATATTGATAATTCCACCCTTACGGGAATAAATATAGAACGAAGTTTTCGTTGGAAGATGGATCACCTGCAGCCCGGCCTCCGGGAAAAAATGGCTAAACCCGGTTTCTGCGGGTAACGGCACCTGATTGGGTGTAATTTTATCGAGATGCAGCAAAGTTCTGAAAAAAGACTGGCCCACATAATGGCAGGCATAACGATCGTCGGTACGGTTCAGATAATGGCCGGGTTTATCGGCTTTTGACAGCAGAGTGCGCAGGAGGGAAGCCGCCTGCGGGTCATGTTCTGCATAACGGCATATCCCGTAAGGCACCAGGTAATCGGTATTTCGCGCATTGATCATTACCGGAGTTTCGCCGGAAACGGAAACCATTTTTGACAGAAATCCGATAGCCTTGCCCAGGGCTAAAAATGCCCTTTTATCCTTTGAAACCGCATAAATATCCCACAAACAATCGAGGGTTACGGTCAGGTATCCCAAATCAGGGCCACCGTATTCAGGAAACCACCCTTCCTCGGTTTGTCGCTGATAGAAGCACTTTAACCGTTGTTCCAGCAATCCTGGATTTACAATAATTCCGGGGATTTTTGAGGCCAGTACCAAAGCGGCCAAACCGGCGGCTTCCTGATTGAGAGCCTCCTTTTCAGGATGTTTTAAAAGCCACTTTACCGCTTTCCGGATGTGAACTTTCAATTCGCTACCGGGTTCCATCTGCGATTCCCGAACCATCAGGGCAACGGCATATAAACTAAAGGCTGTCGGGGGATAGCCCGATTCATAGGGATAATACTCATTAAAACTTCCGTTTTTCAATTGTTCCTTTCCCCAAAAATCCAGGGAGCCCTGAATCCATTGGGATACAGCCGCATTTCCAAACCATGGATTCTCCGGATGATCATATTTATACAACACCTGAAGAATCAGCACTCCCTGCTGCAGGATTATTGAAGAAAAATCCCGTATTTTATAATGCCAATAATTACGGTCGAAACTCCCAAAGGTAGGCGAATCGGGGTCGCGGTCGAGCTGCGACAAAATACGCGGGATATGTGGTTTCAAAGAATTAAACAAACGGGTAGAAGAACAGGTATCCATAGCCTATTTTTTGCTTTGCATAAAAAAAAACGGTAACCCCGCCAATGCCGGGATAATAATACGCAAAATAGTAATTAAACTGATTGCGACAAGCGTTTCAGCGGGGGCCACAAGGGTAAAATAACTGACAATAACCGCATCACGCGGGCCGATTCCTGCAATAGAAAGGGGCAAGGCTCCGGCCAGTAACGCCAGCGAACAGCCAAAACCCACTTCAAAAATTCCGGGATCCACCGAAAACATTCTAAAGATTACATAAAACTCAAGAATCTGTATGGCCCATAATGCCAGCGAAATAAGAAGAAAAAGCGGTAATCTCCCGGCAAGGTACTCCAATGAATTCCGGATCCGAAAATAAATCCCGGTTTCGGGCTGCTTTACTACCCAATTTGGGCAACAACGTTCAAAAAGCTGAAATACTCCCTTCCGGAAAAGAAACAATACGATAAACCCCACGATAATTGTAAGACCAAGAATAACGCCCACACGATGTGCCGCGACATTCAGCCCGACTGTAGCCCCGATCCAGATCAGCGAGGCAGTCATAATAATTACAATGGAAAAAATATCCAACAGCTTCTCAATAAATACAAGCAAAAGCACCGGGCATTGCATATTAAATTTTTTCATCCACGGCACCCGTACTACCTCGCCCATTTTTCCGGGAATAATCAAATTGGCACTGTAACTCCCTACAACCTGTTGCCAGGAGGAATAAAAAGGAAATTTTATCTTGCCAATAATGGCCGACATCCAATTCCAACGTAAAGTAGCAACCAGAAGCTGAGGAATAAAAAGAGCCAGAAAAAGAATAAACCAATACGAATCAACGGTTCGAATGGTTTTTGTCATCACCGGAATATCAATATTTCGGTAAATAAAAACCAAAATTACAATACTCAACAAAGTCGATATCAGTAATTTAGTTCTTTTTGGTATTTTTTTACCCATCTGGAAAAGCGATGCTAAATCAAAAACATATTGGGCGCAAAATTAACTTTTTTTGCTGTACTTTTCGTTTTCAAGTTTTCGCAACCGGCTTTGGTTCTCTTCAAGAATTTTCCGATTCACGGAGATCAGGTCAGCCAGCACGGCCATCACGACAACAAGAACCCCCATAATAATAAGAATAGAAGCCAGGATAAGGCTTGGGATATGGGTTCGTAAAGGATCGACAAAATAGAGTATAATCCAGCGTATACCCAATGATGTACCTAAAATAAAGCTAACAATTCCGATCCAGGAGAAAAATTTTCTAGGTTCGTAAATAATGCCAATGCGAAAAATAGTACCTATGGAACGCTGAATATAGGCTCGCATACTTTTAAAGAGGCGCGATGGACGCAAGTCATCGTTGACACCAACAGGGACGGAAGTAATGGCCATATTTTTTCGTCCGGCCTGAATAATAGTTTCGAGGGTATAGGTATAATCGTTAAAAACATTGAGGTGGTAAGCGGCTTCCCTGGAGATGGCGCGGAATCCGGAAGGCGCATCAGGGATATCGGTTCGGGAAACTTTTCGAACAACCCAGGAGCCGAGGTTTTGGAGTTTCTTTTTTATGCCGGAAAAATGTTCAATATTGTTGATAGGGCGTTCCCCGATCACCATATCGGCAGTACCGTCCAGAATGGGGCGGCAGAGTTTTTCAATATCCTTAGCGTTATACTGGTTATCGGCGTCGGTATTAACAATCACATCGGCACCGGCTTTGAGAGACGCTTCAATACCAGCCATAAAACCACGGGCAAGGCCTTTATTCCGGGTAAACGAAACCAAATGGTCGACCCCCCATGCCTTAGCTTCACCTACTGTATTGTCGGTACTGCCATCGTTAATGATCAATATTTCCACCCTATCGAAACCCTCCACAGTTTTGGGTAATTCATCCAGTGCCAGCCTTAATGTTTTCTCTTCATTATAGCAGGGAATTTGAATAATAAGCTTCATGGTTTGTTTGTTTTGGGTCAAAGATAGGAGGAACATCGGAGGAATAGAAAAAAAAATCAAAAAATATGAAGTTTTCGGAACAGCGGGAAACGATAAGATAATACAACGCCATGATTTTCTCACGATAGAGTGAACCCCGACAACTCCAGAAATTACCTTATCCCGGGGCACTAATCACCGATGGAAGCATGCGAAAAAGTTGTGTTGCCGGAAACCGGAAACAATAGTACATTTGTTTTTTCACCCTGTTATAAAACAGGCCACCAAAACAGCAAATTGTCATCGAATGAACAAAATAGCAAAAATAGCAAAAGGAATACTGATAATTGCCCTCACCGGAGCCATACTCCTGCTATCGGATCTCAATAACCGAAACAAAGAAACGAAACAAAAAAAAAGAATACCCTCTGGGTTGTCGGCCGAACCAAACAGAATCTATCGGATGGGATTGGCATATTTTGCTCCGGAAGCCAGTTTTGAACAATTGCACAAAGGGTTATTCGATGGGCTGAAAGCCCTTGGTTTCTTCCGCGACAAGAATCTGGAGGTCAAGGAACAGCATGTGAACGGAGAAATCGGCAACTTCCACACACTTCTGCAAAATTTCGATAACCTGAGCCTTGATGTTATAGTACCCACAAGTACACCGGGAGTAACCTCAGCCTGTGCCGCAGTAAAAAATACTCCCGTAGCCTTTACCTATACCTATGACCCCATTGCTGCCGGCGCGGGAACCTCATATACCGATCATCTCCCGAACATTTCAGGAGTGGGAAGTTTTCCTCCTGTAAAAAAAACCTTTGAACTGATAAAAACACTTTTCCCCGAAGCAAAAACAATCGGAACCATTTATAACTCCAGTGAGGCCAACTCAAGGAAAGTGATCTCCGTGGCCGAAGAGATTCTTCAGGCCATGAATCTTACCCTGAGAAAAACCACGGTAGTAAACTCGAATGAGGTTATTCAGGCTATACAAGTATTGGTATCACAACAAATTGACGTACTCTGGATTACAGGCGATAACACAGCCATGCAGGGTTTTGATGCCATTGCCGGTACCGCAGCAAAAGCAAATATACCCGTAATCATTAATGATGTCGATTTGATCGGACAGGGAGCGCTGGCAGCCGTAGGTATCGGCTGGTACGCCACAGGATACCATTCCGCGCAGCTGATTGCCCGGGTGATGAACGGCGAAGACCCGTCAGAGATACCCATTGAAAATTTCGTTACAGAACAAATCGTCTTTAATCCGGAACTGGTTAAAAAATATGCAATTACGCTCCCCGACAGCCTGAATGAAGAAGATAAAAAACCTTATAGAATTTCTGGAAAAAAATATGCGCTGGCCCTGGCCCACTATGTCGATAGTCCTAACAGCGAAGCCGTAGAAAAAGGGATTCTTCAGGGGCTGGCGGATATGGGGCTAACAGCAAATCACGATTACACCCTGAAAATTCTGAATGCTCAGGGAGATGTATCGACACTGAACAGCATTGCTGAATCGCTTAAAAACGAAACCTACGATCTGATTTTCACTTCTTCCTCACCCACCATACAAGTGATTTCGAAAAAGATTACCGACACGCCTGTAGTTTTCAGTGCCGTGGGCGATCCGGTGGCTGCAGGCATTGCTGAAAGCCGCGAAATGCATCGCGACAATATTACAGGAATCAGCACAATGAGCGATTTTGTGGGCATGCTGGCCATGGTAAAGGATTTGCTTCCCGAAGCAAAAACCCTGGGAACGGTATATATTCCCGGTGAGGTAAATTCTGTCAGCTATGTGAAGCATTTCGAAGCCGCTTGTAAAAACGCCGGTATGACCCTGATAAAAGCACCGGCAAGCAATGCAACAGAAATTATGGATGCGGCCAATTCGCTTATCAGTAAAGGGGTAGATGGGGTGTGTCAGATTTCGGACAACCTGACTGCCAGCAGTTTTGCAAGCATTATTACAGTAACCGAAAAAGCAGGGATTCCCACTTTTTCCTTTATCAGCAGTCAGGTCGATCAAGGCTCGGTTGCTGCTGTTGCCCGCGACTTTCAACAGGCCGGATACGATGCCGCCATGAAAGCAGGCAAAATACTTTCCGGAACAAATCCGAAAACCATTCCCTGGGACTATGTCAGTAAAACCATTATTCGCGTTAACCCGGAAAATGCTAAAAAATATGGAATTTCCGTTCCACAAAAATACAGAGATTCATCCCACAAAGAAAAAGAAACGGTAGAGCCCCATAAAATTGCTTTTCTGCATTTTATGTCAAGCCGCGACTGCAGCGATACAGAGGAAGGATTCAGGGAAGGGCTTGCACTTGCCGGATGGGAAGAAAAAAAAGATTTTGTGCTGGAAATATACAATGCCCAGAGTGAAATTGCTATGCTCTCATCGATCACTGCAGCCATTGCCATGCACAACTTCGACCTGATTGTCAGCAACGTCGCACCGCCGGCACAGGCACTAGCGCAACAAATCACAAATGTTCCGCAAATTTTCACGATTGTTGCCGACCCGGTAGGTTCAGGGCTGGGAAAATCCTACACCGATCATTTACCGCATGTTACCGGCATTGATGGCCTCGCAGATACCGACGCAGGGGTTGCACTCGTGCTGGAATGCCTGCCAAAAACCAAAACGATCGGAACCCTGCTTTATCCCGGCGAAACCGGCCCGGTAAAAACACTGAAGGCTCTTCAGGCCTCCTGTAAAAACCACGGAATCACGCTTGAAATAGTAACCGTTAACACACAGGCAGAAGTAGCAGATGCGATCAACACCCTTTGCCGTAAAGAAATCGACGCAATACTACAAATACCTGATAATGTAAGTATTACCTCTTTTTCGTATATTGTAAAAACCGCAAAAAAAATGCAAAAACCGCTTTTCTGTTTTATTTCTGAACAAGTGAGAATGGGGGCTATTGCCGGTGCCACAGGTGATTATACGGAACAGGGCAAAGAAGCAGCGGCATTAGCAATAAAAATTCTAAACGGACAAAATCCGGCGGAAATTCCATTCCAGTCGTTGAAAGCTCCCCGTATTGTTATAAATTGCAAAGCAGCCCGTGAATTTGGGGTCATGCTGCCCGCAACGTTACTCCAATCCGCGGATGAAAAAATCGCAGAATAAAAAAATGGCTATGCAGGAAAATCTTACCATAGAAATCATACTCCAGGGAAAAATGGCACAACTGCTGCTGCAAGGCAGATTAGATGCCAACTGGGCAGGACATTTAGACGAGCATATTGAGCAACTGGTTCGTTCAGGAATCTACGACCTTTCATTGGATACCAGCGGCATTTCGTACATCAGTTCGGCAGGAATCCGAATTCTGGTAAAGCAGTACAAACATTTGCATGCTGTGGGAGGAAGCCTTTCCATTGAAAGTTTCTCAGCACAGGTCAGCGAAGTGCTTGAAATGGCAGGAATGTTGAAAATGTTTGGGGAAAAATCTGAGAAAAGTCAGAAAAAAAAGGAAGAACCGGAACAACAGTTTATCCAAAACGGATATCGTTTTTTTCCTTCCGGAGAGAAGGCACAGGAACCGATGATACTTTCAGCAACCGGGAACCCTGTGCTGCTGCACACCGGAGGATATAGCGCAGCCGATTGCCATACCGTTCGGTTTCCCGGCAATACCTACGCTCTTGGAATCGGAGCCATCGGCAGTAACTTTGAGGATTGCCGAAACCGGTTTGGAGAATTTATTGCCGTTGGAGAAGCCATTGTTTATTTGCCTTCCGACAACAGCGGGATTCCGGACTATACGGTAAAAACAGGCAAGATGATTCCTGAGATTCAGCAACTTTATGCATTAACCGCAGAAGGCCATTTTACCCACCACTACCGATTTGAGAGCGACGGTATGGAAAAATCCATTGGATTATCGGCGCTTTTAGAAGCCGTCATCGTTCAACAGCAGTGCAATGACCTCATCGTTTTACTGGTTGCAGAAAGCGGTGGGCTGGTGGGGTCAGCGTTACGCTCAGCGCCGGTCAACAACCGCGATTTGTTTAACTTCCCGGAGATACGCGACCAAATTGCCTTTACCACCGAACCCGCACACACCCGGATGCTAACCCTCACACTAGGGTTTATTTCACGAGAACCTTCTCCCTTGTCCGACCCTTTTCTCAGAAAACTGGCCCCGCAATCAGCACTCAGTGGACATTTCCACACGGCAGTGTTTCCGTACCAAACCCTAAAAAAAGGGGAACCGGACTCCAACCTTATTATTCGTCAATTATTTGAAGATAGTAAGGTGATTGATATTCTTCATCTCACCCACGACTATCGTGATATTCAAGGAATTGGCGAGAGTCAGTTTATTCACGGGCACCTTTGGTGTTCGCCACTCAGAGTAACCTCATAAATAAAAAAAATATGACATTAGTAATCGGGTCAGTAACCATAGGATTAGTGTTAGCCATGCTGGCACTGGGGATTTTTATAAGTTTCAGGATTTTTAAATTTGCAGATATTACAGCAGAAGGGAGTTTTACCTTTGGTGCGGCGGTTTCAGCGGCGCTCATTGCCGGAGGCATGAATCCTTTACCCGCGACACTGATTGCATTCCTTGGCGGGATGGCGGCAGGTTGCACTACCGGAATTCTGCACACCCGGTTTAAAATCAATTCCCTTCTTGCCGGAATTCTGGTAATGACGGCACTTTACTCGATCAATCTTCATGTCATGGGCAAAAGTAATGTTCCCCTGCTATCGGAAATCACCGTATTTACCTGGATGGAGAATTTCAGCCATCGATTATCGGGGCAAGGGACAGCCTACCGAATTCTTGGATGGATGGTTCCTGGTCCGGATCTGTGGATTTTAATATTTTGCCTGATGATCGTGGTTCTTGTTTGTGGCCTGTTGTATTGGTTTTTCCGCACCAACCTGGGTACAGCCATGCGAGCGACTGGCGACAATGATCAAATGATCCGGGCATTGGGAGTAAACACCCAAGTCATGATTATTTTGGGCATAGGTATCAGCAATGGATTTATTGCGTTGGCAGGGTCTATGCTGGCGCAGTATCAGGGCTTTGCAGATGTTCAAATGGGAATAGGAATGATGGTCTGGGGCCTTGCCAGTGTAATCATCGGCGAAGCCCTGATCAGCGAAAAAAGTCTGGGGCTGGTCATTGCCGGAGCAGTGATGGGCTCGATACTCTTCCGTTTGCTTGTAGCCATTGCCCTGCGCTGGGGAATGAACCCCAACGACCTGAAACTAATAACTGCAGTGTTTGTTCTCATCGCCCTGATCCTTCCCGGCATGCTTAACAAATCAAAAAAACGTTCATTAATCCGTCACAGTCATGCTTAACGTACACGAGATCTATAAAACTTTTAATGCAGGAACATTAAATGAAGTACAGGCACTTCGCGGGGTAGACTTTTCACTATCAGAGGGCGAATTCGTGTGTGTTCTGGGAACTAACGGATCGGGAAAATCAACGGCACTGAACGCTATTGCCGGCACATTTACCCTGGATGATGGTAAAATTATTGTGGCAGGAACGGATATTACGGGTTGGCCTGAGCACCGGCGTGCAAAATTAATTGGCAGAGTGTTCCAGAATCCTTTCAGCGGGACGGCTCCGACGATGTCGATCGAAGAAAACATAGCCCTTGCCGCGCGACGGGGTTGTAGCCGCGGATTCGGGTGGGGCCTACCCGCAGAGCGGGTATCCGAATTCAAAACCAGAATAAAAACGTTGAACATGGGCCTGGAAGACCGGCTGGAAAACCCCATAGGAAAGCTCTCAGGAGGACAACGCCAGGCACTAACCTTATTGATGGCCACCTGGCTTAAGCCAAAATTACTTTTGCTGGATGAACATACTGCTGCCCTCGACCCAAAAACCGCAGCCAAAGTGATTGAACTGACCGAAACGATTATTCAACGCGATAACCTCACTACGCTAATGGTGACACACTCCATGCAGCAGGCAGTAAACCTTGGAAACCGTATTATTATGATGCATCAGGGAAAAATCGTCTACGACTTCAGGGGCAATGATAAACAACGGCTCAAAGTAAATGATCTGCTGGCCTTGTTCGATGAAATCCGCAGAAAAGAACAAATCGACCCATCCGTAGCAGAATTATTACGAAAAGAATACGTATAAGAATGTCCCGTTTAAAGTATAACAAATTACAGGTCTCATCGTTGTCATAAAAAACAACAGAAATGAATAAAAAACGCACTACTGCATACCTTCCATTATTACTAACGCTGGTTTTATCGTTGGGAATTCTTGTCGGTTTTTACCTCCATCCCGAAAAAAAATCTCAGGTCAAATCCATCTTTCCATTGGTACAGATGAAATCCACAAAAGTTGAAGATGTGTTACAATATATTCAGCAAGATTATGTCGATTCAGTGGATATGAATGCCATTGAAGAAGCAGCCATTATCCGGATGCTGGAAAAACTTGACCCACACTCGGTTTATATTTCAGCCGAAGAATTTTTGCAGGTCAATGAGTCGCTACAGGGAAATTTTGAAGGAATTGGAATCCAGTTCCGGATTGAAAACGATACCATTGTGGTGATAAAAACCATTCCCAAAGGGCCATCGGAGAAAGTAGGATTAATGGATGGCGACCGGATCGTAACCATTAACGACAGTATTGTCGCGGGTACCGGGCTGGTGAACGACAAGGCGGTTAAACTGCTCAAGGGCCCGAAAGGATCAAGTGTAAATGTGGGCATTTTCCGGCGTGGATTTGATGAACTACTGCCATTTACCATCCTCCGCGATGTAATCCCTACCTGGAGCGTTGATATTGCCTATTTACCCAATGACAGCACAGGATACATTAAGGTAAACACTTTTTCGGTGAACACCGGAGATGAATTTTCAGCGGCACTGAAGCGGCTCAACAGGTCGGAAATAAAGCAATTGATTCTCGACCTGAGAGGGAACACCGGCGGATATTTGCAGGCCGCAATCAGTATGGCGGATGAATTTCTTCCCGAAGGCCAAACCATCGTCTATACGGAAGGGTTAAACCGCCCCCGACGCTACGCCATGGCAACAGGAAAAGGGTTGTTTGAAACCGGATCGTTAATTATTCTGATTGATGAAGGGTCGGCCTCGGCCAGTGAAATCGTTGCCGGTGCCATTCAGGATAATGACAGAGGAACCATTGTGGGGCGCAGGTCGTTTGGGAAAGGGCTGGTGCAGGAACAGCATAACCTGAGCGACGGATCGGCGATCCGGCTTACAGTAGCCAGATACCACACCCCCACAGGAAGGTGTATACAAAAACCCTATACAGAAGACCCCGAAGCCTATTTCATGGAATTTTATGAACGCTATGCCAATGGCGAACTCCAGTCGTCCGACAGCATTAATTTCTCCGACTCGCTGAAATATTACACACCTGAAGGAAAAATTGTCTACGGCGGAGGCGGAATTATGCCCGATGTGTTTGTCCCCATCGACCCCATCAGTGAAAACCCATTTTATTATGAAGCAATAAACCGGGGACTATTGTATAAATGGGCTTTTAATTATACCGATACGCACCGTCAGGAGCTACAAAAATTCACTACTTCAGAAGAATTCATCACACAATTCCAGCTTCGTGACAGCGAATTTAATGCCATGCTTCAATATTGCCGTGATTTGGGAATGGAGGTACCGGAGACGGAGGCCCTTAAGGTAAAACAAAACATTCTGGCATTGGTAAAGGCCTATATTGCCAGAAATCTTTTGGATGATGCCGGGTTTTATCCCGTATATCATACTATTGACAATGGATTCATCCAGGCCATGGAAACCCTCTCACAACCCTAAGTCGATTTTTGGACAAAGGCAAAAAAACGAACCCGGTTGAACATCGCAGGTTCTAACTTGTTTATTGGATAAAACACAAGAATGAAAAAAGCAACACGTTTTTTTATACTGGGTTTTCTGCTGCTCGTTATGCAATTACCCGGTTATTCACAAAAACAAAGTATTAACCAAATAAACGCTTTAACTATGCCATTTGAATTACCTGCATTACCCTATGCAATGGATGCACTGGAGCCACACATTTCAAAACAAACGCTTGAATTTCACTACGGAAAACACCATCAGGCTTATGTAAATAATCTGAACCAACTTGTACCCGGGACGGAATTTGAAAAGGCCACACTGGAAGAGATCATCAAAAAAGCCGAGGGTGGAATTTTTAACAATGGAGCTCAGGTCTGGAACCACACCTTCTACTGGAATTGCCTTAGCCCGAACGGAGGCGGAGTACCCGAAGGAAAACTCGCAGAAGCAATCGATAAAAAATATGGGTCGTTTGAAGCCTTCAAAAAAGAGTTTACAGCGGCTTCACTTACCCTGTTCGGATCCGGATGGTCGTGGCTGGTAAAAGATGCCAATGGCGAACTGGAAATTATCAAAGCCGGAAACGCTGGCAATCCAATCCGCGATGGAAAAACGCCACTGCTCACCTGCGACGTGTGGGAGCATGCTTATTATCTTGACCGGCAGAATGCACGCCCCGCTTACCTCAATGAATTCTGGGAACTTGTTGACTGGAAAGCAGTTGCAGAAAGATATTAATTGCGTTAACCCGAAAAGAGGAGCCCTGTAAGGTAAGAATTCCTTGCAGGGTTTTTTATTATTTCCCTTTCCTGCGCCCAAACGGAATAAAAATTTTACTACTCTGATGCTTTCCCTGATTCGTACGGTATCCTTCACGAACCGCACGAATATCCTCAATGGTATAAAAGGCATTGGGGTTATGATGTTGCACCATATTCAGTACTTCGGTAATCCTTTTACGATCAATTACACTAAAAATCATCTGATTTTTACCCCCTTTACCCATAATATCCACCGTAGTTACGCCAAACCCCTTATCACGCAGATTCTCAGCCAGTAAAGTAGTATCATTCTTCGGAAAAACCCGTAACATGACCGTACCAATTTTCATCCGTTCTTCCAGGTATATTCCGATATAATTCCCGGCAGCAAAACCCCCACCATAAGCAATGTAACACATAATGTTATCCAGATGCTGCATAATTTGCCCTATGGCCAACAACCAGATAATCACCTCAAAAAAACCGAGTACCGGAGCAATCGTTTTATTTCCCTTACTAACAAAAATCAACCGCATCGTGCCGATACTCACATCGCAAATTCGAGCCACAAAAATTAATGCCGGTAATATCACCCAGGTGAACCAGGGTGACGCCATTATTGCTTCCATAACAATTTGTTTTTTACAAAAATACAAAAGCCATAACACCAACGACAAAAAACAATCACGACATCCATATTTTTTGTACGTTTGAAAAAGATAACAATAGATTACCGCACGATACGTTCAGTATAATCATGAGCATATTTGACTTTTATAATAAAAAACACCGGTGGAAATGGCTGCTTTTTTTCACCTTTGTGGCCATTGTCAGCGGTTCGGTATGGTACACCAACACGATTGTATCGAAAATTGCACGCGAGGAAAAGAAAAACATCACACTGTGGGCAGATGCCATCCACCGGAAAGCGGAGTTAGTAAATTATACAGAAAAATTCTTCATCCGCATTCAGGAAGAGGAACGAAAACGGGTAGAAATTCTGGCCCTGGCCACCAAACGATTTATAGAAGCAGAAAGCAATGAAGAGCTTACCTTCTATTCCACACTTATTCAGAATAATACTACTATTCCGGTAATTCAAACCAACAAAAAAAGAGAGATTATTGGAACCCGAAATGTTGATTTTGATGCAGATACCGTGTCGGTATTACAAGGAAAACTGCTACAGGAATTTTCGGTTTATGATCCCGTAAAAGTCGACTTCCTTGGTGACGTAAATTATCTGTATTATAAAGAATCGAAGCTTTATTCCGAATTACGCAAATACCTCGATGAACTGGTAATGGACTTTTTCTCAGAAACAGTCATCAATTCTGCTTCGGTACCGGTAATTATTACCGACAGCTTAATGCAGCATATTATCGCGCACGGAAACATTCCGCTGAACCAATCAAACGATAGTGCCTACATGCAAAAGCTGCTGAACGATATGCGCACACAGCGCAATCCCATAGAGCTGGAGTTGGAGCAGAGCAAAAATTATATCCTGTATAAAGATTCGCTGATCCTCACGCAGTTACAATTTTTTCCAGTGATACAACTGACCATTATCGCCCTGTTTATTCTGATCAGTTATCTGATTTTCAGCACTTCACGCCGTTCAGAGCAGAATCAGGTCTGGGCCGGGATGGCAAAAGAAACAGCACATCAGCTAGGAACACCGCTTTCGAGTATTATGGCCTGGAGTGAGCTATTGCGATTAAAAGGCGAAACGGAGGTTGCCACAGAACTGGACAAAGACATCCATCGGCTGGAAACCATAGCACAACGTTTCTCGAAAATCGGTTCGGAGCCCACCCTTCAAGAGGAAAACATTATCGCAACCATCTACGAAGCCGTCGATTATCTGAGGGAACGTACACCTAGCCGGGTTACTTACCACATCAATATTCCGGAAAACCAACATATTATTGTTCCTCTTAATAAACCACTTTTTGAATGGGTTATTGAGAATCTCTGTAAAAATGCCATCGATGCCATGGGCGGAACCGGTGCGATTACTCTTCGGATTGAAGAAGACGAAAAAAGTGTTTCCATCGATATCAATGATACCGGAAAGGGAATCCCCAAAGGGAATTTTAAAACCATCTTTAGCCCTGGTGTTACTTCTAAATCAAGGGGTTGGGGCTTAGGGCTCACCTTGGCACAACGCATTATCAGGGAATATCACCGAGGGAAAATCTATGTAAAATCCAGCACCCTCGAGATAGGAACAACTTTCCGGATTATTCTGAAAAAATGACCATGGCCGGGCTTTACTTCCATATTCCCTTTTGTTCACAAAAATGCCATTACTGTAATTTTTTCTCACAACCGGCAAAGGAGCTGCTACCCCGGTATATTGAATCGGTATGCAAAGAAATCGCCTTACAAAAAGAATACCTGCAAAGCCCGGTGAGAACTATTTACTTTGGTGGTGGAACGCCCAGCTTACTGGAAGAAAATCATTTTAAAAAAATCTTTCATGCTATACATCGCCACCTTAATACCGACCCCGACGAAACTACTATTGAAGTCAACCCAAACGACATTACCGCATCGTATATTCGTATGCTCCGCCATACGGGATTCAACCGTTTAAGTATGGGAATACAATCCTTTAGCGACACCGATTTACAGTGGCTCAACCGATCGCACACCGGAGCACAAGCCCGCCAGGCCTACACAACGGCCAGGGAAGGCGGATTCCGGAATATCAGCATCGACCTTATCTATGGAATGCCCATTCAGAACATCAATACCTGGAAAAAACAGATTGAAACAGCTATGCAACTGCGTCCCGAACACCTGTCAGCCTATGCCCTCACCGTAGAAAAAGGCACTGCACTGGCCCATTTTATCCATAAAGGCATCTATCCTCCTGTTTCAGATGAAACCCTGGCGGAGGACTTTGCCTTACTCTGCAAAATACTCAAAAGAGAAGGGTACACCCATTATGAGGTTTCAAATTTTGCGCTTCCAGGTTATGAAGCCAAACATAATGCGTCGTACTGGGATCAAACCCACTATCTGGGGATTGGCGCATCGGCGCATTCCTACAACGGAACAAGCCGGCAATGGAATGTGGCCGCTATAAATAAATATATGGAACACATCAACCGTGGAGAAATACCCTCGGAAAAAGAAGAGCTGACGCTTTCAGACCAGCTAAACGAATATGTTTTAACTTCTCTGCGGACAGCAGCAGGATGTAACCTAAGCCACATTTCAACGGTATACGGAAAAACAGAAAAGGAAAGAATCAAAAAAAACGCTACCCGCTATATTCAAACAGGCCTTTTATCCTGTAATAAAAACATACTGAAAACCACGCAAAAAGGATGGTTTTATATAGATGGCATCGCAGCAGAATTATTCACGGGTTAAACGCGGTTTACCTCAATTCATCGTGGCTTTTGCCAACAAAAAAAAGAAGAATGTTCAAAACAAAATATTATTACCTTTGCACACGAAATTAAATTAGGCTCGATATGCCCGCACCAGTAATAGGATCAATCTTAAAGAATGCGATAGAAAACCGGGGTTCTGTTGAATCAATTTACACCGATATAAATGGCATTCAAACCGATGAATTAAGAAAGCTTTTAAGAAAAAGCAAAAATACGGAATTCGGAAAGACATATCAATTCAGTGATTTGCTAAAAACCAACGACCGTGAACTTATTCAGGCGTTTCAGCGCAGAGTTCCTGTTTTTGACTACAATACCATGTTCAGGAGTTGGTGGCATCGCAGCCTGAAAGGGGAGGCCAATATCAGCTGGCCCGGAAAAATCAGATATTTTGCGCTCAGCTCAGGTACCTCCGAAGCAAGCAGCAAATATATTCCGGTGAGCTCCGACATGGTGAAGCAAATCAGAAAAACGAGTATACGGCAAGCCTTGTCACTGGCCCATTACGATCTACCGAAAGAATTTTACACCAAAGGGGTTCTTATGCTTGGGGGTAGTACACATCTCGATTACAATGGGGTATATTATGAAGGCGACCTGTCAGGTATCAATACCGGGAAACTCCCCTTCTGGTTTCAACGCTTTTATTATCCCGGAAGGAAAATATCCAGAGAAAAAGACTGGAATAAAAAACTGGACGAAATTGTTCGTAAAGCGAAAGACTGGGACATTGGCGCAATCGTAGGGGTTCCGGCATGGCTCCAAATTCTTCTCGAACGGATTATTGATCATTACGAACTCAACACAATACACGATATCTGGCCGCATCTCTCCATCTTTGTCCATGGCGGAGTGGCTTTTCAACCCTATAAAAACGGGTTTGAGAAACTACTGGCTCATCCATTAATTTATATGGAAACCTATCTGGCCTCAGAGGGTTTTATTGCACTCCAGACACGTCCAAACATCGATTCGATGCAACTGGTTGCCGATAATGGTATCTTTATGGAATTTGTTCCTTTCAACACCGACAACTTCGACGAAGACGGTAATATTAAACCCAATCCGGTGAGCATTCCGTTACATGAAGTGGAAGAAGGAGAAGTTTATGGTTTGCTGCTTAGCACCACATCGGGTGCCTGGCGTTATCTCATCGGAGATACCGTAAAATTTACGGATAAAAAACGCTGTGAAATCCAAATTACCGGTCGCACGAAACATTTCCTTAGTCTCTGTGGCGAACACCTGAGCCAGGAAAATATGAACATGGCAGTACAACTACTTGAAGAACAAATGGATATAGCTATTCGTGAGTTCTCTGTTGCAGGTGTGAAACACGACAGTATGTTTGCCCACCGCTGGTTTATTGGTACCGACTCACCCGTTGACCCGGAGGCTGTTAAAAATCAGCTCGACGAAAACCTCAAAGCGCTGAACGATGACTATAAAACAGAACGTATCGCTGCCATCAAGGAAATGACAGTACAAATCCTTCCTGCTGCCGCTTTTTACGACTGGATGGAAGAAAAAGGGAAAACAGGCGGCCAGCATAAATTTCCACGCGTATTAAAAGAAGCACAGTTAAAAGAATGGACGGACTTTATTAATCGCTATTCGTCTCTATGATCCGAACAATTTTTCAGGGGGTAGTATTAGGCCTCATGATTTCAGTTAGTATTGGGCCGGCATTTCTCGCCATCATTCAAACCGGCATTTCACGGGGTTTTAAATCAAGTTTTTTTATGGCATTAGGTATTGCGCTCAGTGATATCCTGTTAATTACCATCTGCTATATTGGTGCCAGTACATTTTTTGATAATGTCTCCAACAAATTATTCATTGGCATAATCGGAGGATTCATTTTAATCGGGTATGGTTTATATACCGTTTTCAGAAAACCGAAAGAGATGAACCCGAAATTACCCCCCTATCACGAACGAAGTTTCCTGCAAAAGTATACCTCACACGAAGCCAAAATGATTACCTATTCGATTAAAGGATTCTTTATGAACCTGCTGAATCCTTTTTTACTGATTTTCTGGTTGACGGCAATGGGATGGGTTAGTGCTAATGCACCGGAAGGAAAATTATTTCATTATGCCATTGCCTTTTTTTGTGGCACAATTTGTACGGTTTTCAGCCTTGATTTACTGAAAAGCCTTATCGGGACAAGAATCAGTAAGTACCTCCGACCTGAAAATATCCTCTGGATTAACCGCATTGTCGGCGTTGCCTTATCCGTTTTTGGGATATTTCTTATTCTGAAAGTACTCACTGATTTTGTATAACCACCCGGGTAAATCAGAATTGCTTATTCGCCGCGGATCGCTGCGATACCGGGAAGCACGCGCCCTTCCATATATTCCAGCATTGCACCCCCACCGGTTGAAACATAACTCACTTTATCGGCAAGGTGGTATTTGTTGATGGCTGCCACACTATCGCCTCCACCGATCAAGGAGAAGGCTCCTTTTTCAGTAGCTTCGGCAATGGCTTCAGCAACAAATCGGGTTCCATGAGAGAAATTCTCCATTTCAAACACACCCATTGGGCCATTCCATAGAATAGTTTTGGACGCCATAATAATCTCCCGGATTTCGTTTCGGCTTTTTACCCCAATGTCAAGGCCCATCCAGCCCGGCGCAATGGCGCTGGCGGCCACTTCTTTTATCCCCGCATTATTATCAAACGCATCAGCCACAATTGCATCACCCGGTATATAGAGTTTTACCCCCTGCTCCTTAGCTTTTTGCAAGGTTTTCTGTGCCAGTTCCAAAAATTCATCCTCAACCAAAGAATTGCCTACTTCACCGCCCATGGCCTTAATGAAGGAAAACATCATCCCGCCACCAACAACCAGTGTATCAGCCCGGGTAAGTAGATTCTCGATGATCTGAATTTTGCCGGAAACTTTAGCTCCACCTAAAATGGCCGTAAAAGGCCGTTTGGAGTTTTTAAGCACCTTATCCATATGCTCAATTTCCCTTCCGAGCAGCATTCCAAACATTTTATTCTCCTCAGCAAAAAACTGCGCAACAATGGTAGTCGAAGCATGCGCCCGATGAGCTGTACCAAAGGCATCGTTTACATATACATCCCCGTGTTGAGACAGTTTCGCTGCAAAATCACGATCCCCTTTAGTCTCTTCCTTATAGAAACGAAGGTTATTCAACAGCAGGACTTCGCCTGCACGCAGGGTGGAAGAGAGTTGAAACGCGGCTTCACTAACACAGTCATCGGCAAATTTCACCGGAGTTCCCGTAACTTTCGAGAGGTACGGAATCAGATATTTCAATGAATATTTCTCTTCCGGTCCTTCCTTTGGTCTTCCAAGATGCGACATTAAAACCACGGAGCCCCCATCGGCCAAAATTTTCTGCAGCGTGGGTAACGCGGCATCAATGCGACTGGTGTCAGTAATTTCAAATGCACTGTTGAGCGGAACATTAAAATCCACTCGAATCAAGGCTCGTTTTCCTTTAAAATTAAACGCTTCGAAACGATTCATACGCTTGTTATTAAGTTACACGGTTATATTTGTTGTTTAATACTATTTCGTTTCAAAGTAACGCAAAATCTGTGAATTAAATATAGGAGGGATGAGCAAAATAATCGCAAACGTTTGCAAATGAAAGCATTGTATAGAAGAGATTTTTTCCTGCCCCAGGAGAGTTATTAGTATTTTTACCGCATGAAAAACATTCAGGCAACACTGATTCAAACTTCGTTGTTCTGGCAGGAGCCGGAACGAAACATGGCACATTTCAGCCGGCTGATAAAAAGTATGAATTCCACATCCCGATTAATCGTCCTTCCGGAGATGTTTCTGACTGGTTTTGTGGTTCAACCGCAACAGCATGCCCAGGCCATGGATAGCGCATATATAGTTGCTTTGCAGCAGCTAAGCAAAGAAAAAGAGTGTGTAATCTGCGGGTCGTTAATTATCAGAGAGGGAGAAAACTATTTTAACCGATTTTTGTGGATCCGCCCCGATGGAGGAATTGAAAAATATGATAAAAAACATCTTTTCACTTTTGGCGGAGAAGATAAAAATTTCGTTCCGGGGAAAGAAAATGTAATTTTTACCCTGGAAGGAATCCGGTTTAAGCCAATGATCTGTTATGATCTCCGGTTTCCTGTATGGGCCCGCAACCGGTATGCACAGGAAACAGGCTATGCGTATGATGTATTGCTCTATACGGCCAACTGGCCTGAGCCGCGCAGGGCAGTATGGAAAACTCTGCTGAAGGCCAGAGCTATTGAAAACCAATGCATTGTGATCGGAGTCAACCGGATTGGCAACGATGGGGAAGGGTTACACTACGCCGGCGACAGCAGGGTAATCGATGCACGCGGGAAAAAAATTGCTTCGGCTGCACGCGGGAAAAAAGCCACAATTTCCTTTATGCTCGATTGCAATGCCCTGCATACTTTCAGGGAAAAATTTCCCATCGGGCCCGACTGGGATGCGTTTCAGACCCTCTAATCTCATTTGAGAAAAAATGTAATTGATATTTACACTGGAAATGATTTCTTTTGTAGCACATTAAAACAAAAAAATGAATATTCTTATTGCAGGTGATGGTGAAGTTGGATTTCATCTGGCCAAAATGCTTTCGGGTGATAATCATAATATTACTATTGTTGACCCGAATCAAGAATTATTAAAAATGATCGAATCCCATTCCGATTTACTTTCAATTACAGGGGATTCGACCTCTGTAGGGGTATTGGAGAGGGCAAATGTCCACAAGGCTGATCTGGTGATTGCCGTGGTTCATGATGAAAAAACAAACATTCTTACCTGTATCTTAAGCAAAAAACTCGGGGCAAAAAAAACAATCTGCCGCGTAAATAACCTGGAATACCTTGAAGAAAAAAATCTGGAATTGTTCCGTGAGATGGGTATCGATGAGCTGGTTTGCCCGGAACGTATCGCTGCCAACGAAATTATCCATCTTTTCGACCAGGCGGCAGCCACAGAGGTGGTTGATTTCTCCAACGATAAACTAAGCCTTTTCCTGATTCGTTTGGAAGAAAACGCAAAAGTAATTGGAAGAAGCCTTATGGATATTGCCAGAAGTTACCCCGACCTGCCCTTCAGGGCCGTAGCCATACACCGTAACTCCCACACCATCATTCCTAAAGGATGCGATCAGTTTGAGGTTGGCGATCTAGCCTACGTGATCTGCAAACGCGAAGGTATTCCATATATGCTGGAACTTAGTGGAAAGAGCAAAGTTGATATTAAAAACGTGATGATTATCGGAGGCGGACGGATTGGCCGAAAAACTGCACGGCTGTTAGAAAAAAAATTAAATCTTAAACTCATCGAAATCGATAAAAACCGCTGTATCAACCTTACCGATTCTCTTAGCAACACTCTGGTGATTAATGGAGATGCTCGGGATGTTGATTTACTTGACGATGAGGGAATCCGCAGCATGGATGCTTTTGTAGCGGTTACCAATAACTCGGAAACCAACATTTTAACCTGTATGCTGGCACGAAAAATGGGCGTTAAAAAAGTTATCGCACTGGTCGAAAATGTAGATTATATCGACCTGGCTCAGCGTTTTGGCGTCGATACAGTGATCAATAAGAAACTGATTACAGCCTCCTACATCGTTCGCTTTACCATGGATGCCGATGTAACGTTTATCCGGTGCCTCAATGGAATTGATGCGGAAGCTATTGAACTGATTGCCAAACCCAACTCTCCCATCACTAAACAACCGATAAAAAAACTCAATTTCCCAAAAGGGGCTATTATCGGCGGTATTGTTCGGGGGGAAGAGAGTTTCATCGCCACTGGCGATTTTCAAATCCAAGAAAACGACAATGTTGTTGTCTTTTCACTTCCCGAATCACTGCACAAAGTGAACCGACTTTTTAAATCCTATGGATTCTCCAATCTTTTAAAAGGATAATACAGATTTCTATTCCTGCGGGAAATCTTTTTCTCGCGGCTCAAGCCGTAAAACATGTCGCGGATTAATAATTATTTTATCTTCATGTATTGTACCCTGAGTTTTATATATTTGCTATAAAGTAGAACGAATGACTAAGCGTTTTTCTGCCATAAATTTCCGGCTTATCGTTAAAACAGTAAGCATGCTTTTGGTTATCGAATCTATTGCCATGCTTACTGCTTTGCCTTTTTCATGGTACTACGGAAGCCATTCACTCCGGTTCGACACGCTTTTCAACGGGAAAGATGATTTTCTGGCGCTGTTGCTTTCCGCCTTACTCATTTTTCTAACCGGAATCATCCTGATGATTATCACGAGAAAAGGAAGCAGAAATGACATTGGAAAGCGCGAAGGGTTTATTATTGTCACGGCTTCGTGGCTTATAATTTCATTTTTTGGAGCTATTCCTTTTGTCGTGAGTGGGGCTATTCCGAATTATTCCGATGCATTTTTTGAAACCATTTCCGGATTTACAACTACCGGAGCATCGATACTAAACAACATTGAAGCAGTACCGAAGGGAATACTTTTCTGGCGAAGCATGACCCACTGGATTGGCGGAATGGGTATTATTGTACTTTCACTTGCCATTTTGCCGTTATTAGGTGTAGGAGGTATGCAGCTTTTTATGGCCGAAGTACCGGGTCCCACGCCCGATAAAATACACCCACGTGTAGCGGCAACTGCAAAACGGCTATGGTTTATCTATGTCGCTTTTACACTGGCAGAAACGGTACTGCTAATGGGGGGAGGAATGAATCTTTTCGATGGGCTGTGCCATTCATTCGGAACACTGGCCACCGGAGGTTTCTCTACCCAAAATGCTTCCATAGCCAATTATTCGCCTTACATTCAATATGTTATCATATTTTTCATGATTCTGGCCGGGATCAACTTCACTATTCATTACTTTGTAATCAAACGTATGTTTAACAAAGTAAAACAGGATCAGGAACTGAAGTTTTATCTTCTCGTACTGGGAATAAGTACATTGCTTATCGCCGGAACTTTGTTGTTTGAAAATGTATTACCGGCAAGAGAAGCTTTCCGCCACGGCCTCTTTCAGGTTGTTTCTATTGTGACTACCACTGGTTTCGTAACGTACGATTATTTGCAATGGCCTACTTTCGTGTGGTTTATCATTGTTTTGCTCATGTTCACCGGGGGTTGTGCCGGCAGTACCGGAGGGGGCATAAAAATGTCAAGGATTCTGCTGTTATTAAAAAACAGTACACTGGAATTAAAACGACAAATTCATCCCAACGCGCTCATTCCGGTAAAATTGAATAATCGCACAGTTCCCCAGGAACTCGTAAATAATGTACTGGCTTTCTTCCTTATTTACATGATAATATTCGCTTTTGGATCGCTGATTATGGCATTACTCGGCCTTGATTTTAAGTCATCCGTAGGTTCAGTAGCCGCCACGCTGGGAAACATCGGCCCGGGAATTGGAAGGGTTGGGCCGGTATCGAATTATGCTGACATCCCTTTGGCCGGGAAATGGTTTCTTTCCTTCCTGATGCTGCTTGGCAGGCTCGAGCTATTCACGGTGCTGATCCTTTTCTCACGCGGGTTCTGGCAACGGTAAGCCCGACAAATTCGATTATTCCGAATTAATACCTATTTTTGTTCCCCCGAAGCGATCATGATGGACGAATTATCTGTAGTAATCATAACACACAACGAAGAAAAAAACATCGCCCGATGCCTTGATTCCATCCGGGCACTGGCCGGAGAAATCATCGTTGTCGACAGCCACTCCAACGATGCCACGGCAGATCTGTGCAGAGAATCAGGAGCTAAAGTGATTACCCATGATTTTCAGGGATACGGAAAACAAAAACAATTTGCCAATTCGCTGGCCACCCGCCCATGGATACTCTCCTTAGACGCCGACGAAACGCTGACATTGGAATTACACGATTCGATTAAAAATGCAATAGCACACCCTGTAGCCGATGCCTATTCGATGAACCGCCTTACTCGCTTTTGCAACCAATGGATTCACCATGGCGGATGGTATCCGGATAAAAAAATCAGATTATTTAAAAAAGAGGCTGCCAATTGGAACGACTTTCCCGTTCATGAAGAACTAATCGTTAAAAAAGGAAGGTTAACCGAACATTTGAAAGGCGATTTACTCCACTATTCCATCCCATCCATCGACCAGCATATGGAACGTATTAACCGGTATTCGACGATTGCAGCAGAAAAAATTGCAGCCTCAGGCAAAAAAATAACCCTATACCATCTGCTCATTAAACCGCTGGCACGATTCATTAAAATATATGTTCTGAAGGCAGGCTTTTTAGATGGATTTTTCGGGTATATCATCGCAAGAAACTCAGCATTTGCAATCTATTTGCGGTATTCAAAAGCAAAAGCGATCACTAAAACTACCATTCGATGACCATTATACATGTATCAACCAAGCAATCGTGGCGGGGAGGGGAACAGCAGATCGCATATCTGATTGATGAACTCCGTGATGCAGGAGTGGAACAGGTTGTTCTGACGCCTGCCAATTCCAAACTATCGGATTTCTGTCAGGAACATGGCATTCGAAAAACTCATTTTTATAAATGGACGGGAATAAATTTTCATGCGGCGCACGTATTAAAAAAAATATGCAAGCGTTATTCCCAGCCGATAATTCATGCACACGACTCACATGCGCATACTTTTGCTTACCTCAGCAGCCTGTTTTTTGGCAACAAAGCACCCATTATTGTCAGCCGCAGAGTAGATTTTCCAGTGCACCGGAATCTTTTTTCAAAATGGAAATACAATGCGCCTCAAATAAGAAAAATAATCTGCGTAAGCGAAAAAATAAAGGAAATTACAGCGCCAAGCATTCATAACAAAACTTTGCTGACAGTAGTTTATTCCGGAATTGACATTTCAAGATTTTCCGCGCCCAAAACGCAAAATATCCTTAAAAAATACTTTCAAATTCCGGAGCATCACTTGATTATTGGAAATATTGCTGCCCTTGCTCCACACAAAGATTATTTTACATTTGTCGATACTGCGGAATTGATTTTGAAACAATACCAGGACGTAACCTTTCTTATTATCGGACAAGGCCCGATGAAACAACGCATTGCAGAGTATATCTTTGATAAAAAGCTCCAAAACTCGATTTATTTCACGGGATACCGTACGGATATCCCGGAAATTCTGCCAGAGTTGGATATCTTTTTAATGACCAGTGAAACAGAGGGTTTAGGCACCTCGCTGCTGGATGCTTTTGCAAGCGAAGTTCCAGTGGTAGCCACGCGTGCCGGCGGCATCCCGGAAATCGTCAAACACAACTACACCGGGCTTCTTGCCGATGTAAAAGACCCGGTGCAATTGGCAGAATATGTATTAACCCTGATTCGTGACCCGGAGCTAAAATCAGCGCTGGTTAAAAATGCGAAACAAGAAATGCGTACTTTTACCAAACAGCAAACAGCACGCAAAACATTGGAAATATACCAACAAGTAATTTTGGAATCCTATTAAACTCTATTCATGCAGGACTGGCTGGTAATTGTTAACCCGAACGCCGGGAAGAAGAAAGGCGAGAAAGACTGGAAAAAAATCAGCGCTTTGATGGTAAAATACAACATTCCGTTTAAGGCCCTCTTCACCCGTCACCCAAACCACGCCGTAAAATTATCCCGCATATACATCCGGAAAGGGTTTAAAAAAGTGCTGGTGATTGGGGGTGATGGCACACTAAACGAAGTAGTAAACGGGATTTTTCTCCAAAAACGATTTGATACGACAGATATTCTTATAGGCCTTATCCCGGTAGGCACGGGCAACGACTGGGCGAGAACCTACGGCATACCCCGCGATTATGAACAGGCAGTAAAGGTTATTGCGGAAGAAAAATATTTTATTCAGGATACCGGAAAGGTGGAATATATGCACGAAGGGAAAAAGCGGTTCCGCTACTTTTTGAATAATGCCGGAATGGGTTTTGACGCCAGCGTAGTTGAAAAAGCCAACCTGCAAAAAGAACAGGGCCGGGGCAATTCACTAACTTACCTGCTGAACCTTCTAACTACCATGTACCAGTATAAAACCCTGCCTGGAACCGTTTATATCGGGAAGGAACCCATGAAACTAAAAATCTTCTCGTTTTGTGTAGGAATTTGCCCCTGGGCCGGAAATGGAATGAAACAACTGCCCCAGGCTATTCCGGATGACGGCAAATTTGATATTACACTCATCCGCCCGATCTCAAAAATGAAAATCGTAAGAAACATTAAAAAACTATATGATGGCAGTTTTATAAAACTGCCGGAAGTGATAATGCACCGGAGTGATAAACTATCAATTCAAAGTCTGAAGCCCATATATCTGGAAGTTGACGGAGAATCGCTGGGCCATACCCCCATACGGTTTGAGGTAATTCCAGCCAGTTTAAAGGTAATTTACAACCGGCTAACCTGGAAGGAAGATCTTTCGTAATACTATTTTTAGCTACAGAAAAAGAAAAAAACAGATTACGGGTCAATCCATCGCCCGCTGTTTTTTATTAACTGAACCAGTTTTTCCACCGCATTTTCTTCCGGAACGTTATTTTCAACCATCGTACTGCCTTTAAACAGTGCCACTTTTCCATTTCCGGCACCTACGTATCCAAAATCGGCGTCGGCCATTTCGCCAGGGCCATTCACAATACATCCCATAACGCCAATGGTAAGCCCGGTAAGATGCTGCGTGGCTCGCTGTACATCGTGTAGTGCTTTTGCAATATCGAAGCGTGTGCGTCCACAGGAAGGACAGGCCACAAATTCTGCTTTGGATATACGGGCCCGGGAGGCCTGCAACACCTCCAGCAGTACTTCGGCCAATTCATCCCGCTGGAGTACATCCGACGTGGCTACTATTCCATCGCCCAGTCCATCAAGAAGAAAAAAACCAAAATCCCTGCCTGCCTCAACAAACAGCTCCTCTGGCGAGGCCTTGCCAAACTCCTTTTTCAGCAACACCGGAATCTTCCTTCCTGAAGCATGAACAGCTTCAAAGATTCGCCGGCCAGGGGCCAGAAACGAGGAATCGGTCAGGTCAAGAAGAATACCAACGGGTACATTAGAAGGCATCTGCTGAAGAATTTCGCGCTGAAATGATTCCGGTGTAACCGAATACCAATGAATTTCATTGGGTAATTGTTCAGGAGGAATAGCCAGAACCAATTCGTCAGATAAACCCTGCATGCGCCCTGAATAATCGATATACCCCACAGGGAGAATCACTTTTGGAACAGGCCCCGTCAAGTCCGGGAAGGCGTATTTCTGTACCAGGCGATTTGCTACAGGTAATTCATTTTCAGGTGGTTCAGTAAGAGAAACGCGAATTGTATCGCCAATACCATCTTCGAGCAGAGCAGCAATTCCGGCCGCTGATTTAATCCGGCCCGATCGTCCTGCACCCGCTTCAGTAACCCCCAGATGTAGCGGATAGACACGACCACGCTCCTGCATCATGGTTACCATAAGACGCACAGAATGCACCATAACTCTGGGATTGGAGGCCTTCATGCTTATCACTGTTTTATAAAAGCCCAGTGCTTCAAATGCCTCAATAAACTCTATAGCGGAAACTGCCATTCCAAGGGGTGTATTGCCATAACGGCTCATAATTCGTTGTGAAAGAGAGCCGTGATTGCTTCCCACACGGATTGCTGTTCCATTTTCCTTGCAGATGCGTACCAACGGAGCCAATCGTTCACGAATCCGCGACAGCTCATCGTTGTATTCTTCCTCGCTAAACTCTATTCTGCCGGGCAGATTACGATCTGTATAGTTTCCGGGGTTTATCCGCACCTTTTCGACGTAGCGCGCGGCAATCTCCGCGGCTTTTGGCTGAAAATGAATATCAGCAATCAATGGCACTTCACAACCCCGGATGCGAAGTGCCTTTTTTATTTCTCGTAGATTATCAGCCTCGCGCACCCCCGGAGCGGTAATCCGCACCATTTGCGACCCGGCGTTCACCATACGAAGAGTCTGTTCAACCGTTGCCCTTGTATCGAGCGTTGAAGTATTAGTCATCGATTGCAGAACAATAGGGCTGTTTCCTCCAATAACACAATTTCCCACTTCCACAGGCAAGGTTTGCAGCCGTTGATAGGCTGCATTAAAAAAATGTTCTTGTGACATACAAATAATTTTGCGCTGAAACCGTATGGTATGTTTAGATCTGCTTCCGGGGCAGCTTCCAGCCATTAATGCTTCATCAAGGCTTCAATTTCCGCTACAGTTTTTGGAATGGGTTTACCCAGCACACGATGACCGTTCTCGGTTACCAGTACATCGTCTTCGATCCGTACTCCACCAAAATCTTTATAGGACTCCACTCGATCATAATTAATGTACTCCGTAAATTTTCCAGCCTCCCGCCACTGGTCGATCAATGCAGGAATAAAATAGCAACCGGGCTCAATGGTAAAAACATGTCCAGGTTTCAATGCTTTTCCGAAGCGGAGAAATGCCAGCCCAAACTGTTTGCTACGCACCGTATTTTCGTCATATCCCACAAAATCTTCACCAAGTCCTTCCATATCATGAACATCGAGGCCCATGTGATGGCCAAGACCGTGTGGCATAAAAAGCGCATGAGCACCCTGGCGAACTGCTTCATTTATATCGCCTTTCATCAGGCCTAATTCTTTGAGGCCATTAGCAATGGTTTTACAGGCCAGGAGGTGAAGGTCGCGGTTGAGAACCCCGGGTTTAGCGGCCTGGATAGCCGACAAATTAGCCTGAAGGACAATTTCATAGATAGCTTTCTGGCGGGGTTCAAATTTTCCGCCAACAGGCACGGTACGGGTAATATCAGAGGCATAATGGCGTGTGGTTTCACAACCGGCATCAGCTACCATCATGCGTCCCGGAACGAGTGTATTGCCATGGTAATGATTATGAAGGGTTTGTCCGTTGATACTCAGGATAATCGGAAAGCTAACCGCACCGCCATTTTTCAGGGCTATCCCTTCCATAACACCAGCGATTTCCTGTTCTACCACTCCAGGCATTGCCATTTTCATGGCCGTAGTATGCATCTCCCAGGCCGTATTAATCGCTTTTTCGATTTCAGCAATTTCAAGTGCATCTTTGATCTCACGCAAAGCGACCACAGCTTTTATTAAGGCAAGAGAAGCATGACTTTTCACCATGGAGGAATGGATTCCCAGAAGGCGTTCAAGCTCTATGGCCTGTTCGCCCCGGTAGGGAGGCAGGAAATGGATTTTTCGCCCTTTCCGGATGGCACTGAGAAGGAACCCGGCCAAATCGCTGTAAGGCGCAGTATGCTCGATGCCAACGTGGGATGCACGCTCAGCGATCAAAGGCTGGGGACCCATCCAGATAATATCATCCATATCTACATCATTCCCGAAAATATAATCCGTATTCGCGTCAATATCCATAACTCCGGCCAAATCGGGATGATCCAGACCAAAAAAATAAAGAAAATTCGAATCCTGTCTAAAATGATAGGTATTAGCAGGATAATTAAAAGCAGCCTCGGTATTTCCGGGCATTAAAACAATCCCTGAGTTTAATTTTTCTCTCAGGCTGTTTCTACGGGTGGTATAAGTTTCTTTTGGGAACATAATATTGAATTTTAGTTTTTATTCATAAACGTTATCTATAACAAATCATTGTTCTTGTTACGCATGATCCGTTCGATCTCATCCGGAGTAACAGGAATATGTGCCATCAGGTCGACCGGAGGTTCCCCGACGACAATATCGTTTTCGATCCGAATACCAAAGCCCTCCTCAGGCAGATACAGGCCAGGTTCAAGGGTCAGCACCTGTCCTTTGGGGAAGGGTTCATTTTTTTCGCCCACATCATGTACATCCAGCCCAACCGGATGGCAAACTCCATGCATAAGATAGCGTGCATAGCAGGGGGTTGCAGGGTTTTGGTTTTCCACATCTTGGGCCGTAAAAAGCCCAAGACCGATCATCTCTGCCTCCATCATTTTCCAGACTGCCTGATTGACCTTATTAATTGAATTACCGGGAACATAAAGGACTTTTGCTTTTTCAAAGACCCGAAGTACGGCCTCATAACAGGCGCGCTGGCGGGGAGAAAATGCCCCTCCCACAGGAATCGTGCGCGAGCAATCGGCGGCATAATTGGCATATTCGGCCCCAAAATCCATCAGCAAAAGATCACCCTCCTGCATCACCCTATTATTATCGGTATAATGAAGAATGCAGGAATTTTTTCCGGAGGCCACGATAGGGGAATAGGCATGACCCGAAGCGCCCTGATGCAAAAAGCTCCAAGTCATAAGCGCCTCAATTTCATACTCTTTCATACCCGGAGCCACAGTTTTAAGAACCGATTCAAAAGCATTGCCGGTAATTTCGCAGGCTTTTGACAAGAGGGCTGTTTCGAGTGGCTGTTTTTCAACCCGCAAGGCAGTCATCAGAGGAGCCAGCCGGTCGATATGCTGCAATGGATAATTCTCGTTGCACCAGCGGGCAAACCGCCGGTCACGGGTCTCTATCTCAGGATAAAACTTGGGATATTCATTCAACGCGAGATAAATCCGCCGCGACCAGATAAAGAGATCGCGCAAAACAGTGTCAAGATCGTCGGTTGTACGAACAGTATTCACGCCAGACACGGCGCTGGCCTCTTCGGCACTCAACCGATGGCCGTTCCATTGCTCCAGAGTTGGATCCGAGGGTAAAATAAAAACCACCTCACGCATGGCGATATCGGGGTGGGTGGGTGCCAGCACCAGTACTGTTCCGGGCTGTTCAATGCCACACAAATAAAATAAATCAGAATTCTGACGGTAAGGAAAATACTGATCTCCGTTTCGGGGCATCGCATCGTTTGATACCAAAATAGCCACACTGGCTGTTTTCATCAGCTTTGCAAGCCGAAGTCGGTTTGCTATGAACAAATCAGCAGGAATTGGGTCGTATCTCATACTCAACATCTTTCATTTAGCAAACAAAGTTAGTATCTTTCGACGATAATCCCTACCAAACTATTTCTATCTTTGTAGCATTATGCAGTTTAATAAAATACCCGGACAGGATAAAATCAAGGCAAAACTTCTGCAATCCGTTAAGGAGCAGCGTGTCAGCCACACTCAATTATTTTTAGGACAGGAAGGAACAGGGAAACTGGCTATGGCGATTGCCTTTGCACAGTATATCAATTGCGAAAACCCATCAGCCAATGACAGTTGTGGCGTATGCCCATCGTGTATCAAATACCAAAAACTAGCGCATCCCGACCTGCATTTTATTTATCCGGTAATAAAAACAAAAAGTAACGACAACCCGAAAAGCGAACATTTTGCTAGCGAATGGCGGGAGCTTTTACTCGAAAAAAATGCCTTTATCAGCTTACACGACTGGCATGAAAAGCTAAAAACAGAGACGAAACAGTCGATTATTAATACAGCCGATTGCAATAGTATTATTCAGAAACTGAGCCTTAAATCGTACGAATCGGAATATCGCGTAGTAATCATGTGGCAGGTGGAACGATTTTATCGCGATGCGGCTCCCAGATTACTCAAAATACTTGAAGAGCCCCCATATAAAACGTTGTTTATTTTAATTGCAGAAAATCACGACCAACTGCTAAGTACTATAAAATCAAGGACACAGCTAGTAAAATTCTTGCCGTATCCGGCTCAAGAGGTAAGTACAATACTCCGGCAAACGTTTCAACTCGGGGTAAAATCGGCAGACTATATTGCACAGCGCTGTGCAGGAAACCTGCATAAAGCCTTTCAGGACGCCAACGAAAAAAACAACGATGAAAAATATTTTTTACTTTTCCGTTCCTGGATGCGCAGTTGTCTTCAAGCAAAAATATACGAGATTCAGGAGATGATCACCCAAATCTCTCCAGGAAACAGGGAGGAAGTGAAACGCTTTTTGCAATACGGACAAGGGCTGATCCGCGATTCTCTGATGATACATCACGACTCCGGAGAGATTACATACCGCAGTGGAGCAGAAAAAGATTTTGTTACCAACTTCAGTCCATTCATTCATCCGGAAGTAATGCAGGGTTTTTACAATGAATTTGATGAGGCTATTGTACAAATCGGAAGAAACGGCAATGCCAACATTATTCTCACCGATCTTTCGTTCAGAATCAGCAATTTGCTGCATACCCGCAGCAGACAACCATGATTTTATTATCTTTGTCACACTAAACATTTGATTCCAATTGTATGACACTTATAAATTCAAAATCTTCTCCTTTTCTCCACCGTGGATGCGAAGGGACTCCGGATGCGGCTACCCGCGGAGAAGGATGCTTCTCACACGGTGCCTGTAAACTCGATGTCCAGGATCGCTTCCTCCGGATGCCGGAACCTGACGGTCAGCCGGATTACCCCTATGTAGAAATTCGTTTTAAAAATTCACGGAAAGACTTTTTCCAAAAACCTGACGACCTAATCCTTATGGCTGGTGATATTGTTGCCGTGGAATCCTCACCAGGGCATGACATTGGCATTGTTAGCCTTACCGGCCACAGCGTGGAACAACAAATGGCAAAAAAATCTTTTTTCCCTAATCAGGAAACAAAAAAAGTGTACCGTAAAGCCAGAGTCAATGACATTGAAAAATGGATTTATGCTGTGATGAGAGAAGATGATACCTTGTTTCGTACACGAAAAATTATTTATGACCTGAATCTGGAGATGAAGCTAAACGACGTGGAATACCAGGGCGACGGAACTAAGGCGATTTTTTATTACACGGCCGACGACCGTGTTGACTTCCGCCAGCTGATCAAACTTCTTGCTGAACAATTCCGCATCCGAATTGAGATGAAACAGATTGGTGTGCGTCAGGAAGCAGCACGTATGGGAGGAATTGGCTCCTGCGGAAGAGAACTATGCTGTGTTACCTGGCTTACCCGGTTCCGGTCAGTAACCACTGCCACTGCACGAATACAGCAACTCTCGCTGAACCCGCAGAAACTGGCAGGGCAATGCTCGAAGCTAAAATGCTGCCTCAATTACGAATATGAAGTTTATCAGGATGCCTTGCGCGAATTTCCGCAACCCGATTTGGTGCTTCAAACAAAATATGGAAATGCAGAATATATGAAAGCCGATGTCTTCAAAAGACTGGTCTGGTATTCCTATATCAATGATAACTCGAATATGATGGCCATCCCGCTGAAGGAGGTAAATGAAATCATCAGTATGAATAAAAAAGGCGTCAAACCTGATAAATTAGAAGATTTCGCCTACAGTAAAGAACAAAAAACAGAATTTGAAGTCGGAATATCCGAAGAGGATCTCCGTCGCTTCGACGATTAACCCCTGCTGAAATTATCCGACACCATGCACACTCGTCCCTATAGGTTTTATTTGGTAATTGCGCTGATTCTGCTATTGGGTTCTGGGTGCAACCGCAACGTTGCCTTCGAAAACTATACTACAATTCCTGAAGGAGGATGGCATCAAAACAGTCCGGCCATTTTTCAGTTCGAAATTATGGATACGCTAAATACCTACGACCTGCAATTTCATATTCGTCACCATATTGATTATTCGTACAGAAACCTTTGGGTTTTTGCCACCATTGATTATCCTGACGGCCAAACAACGCGCGATACTATCGAATTTTTAATTGCAGATAACCAAGGATACTGGTTTGGAAAAGGAGTAGGGAAAATCAAGGAGAACCATATTCTGCTCAGCCGCCATATCCGGTTTGACCAACCCGGAGCTTACACCTTTTCCTTTCAGCAGGCAATGCGGGAAAAAGATATGATTTTGGAACATATTCAGGATATTGGCCTCTCGGTAGTCAGGAACAATGAGTAAAAAAATAAAAAGCATTATAAGATATTCAGGGTTTTATCGTTATTTTTTCAGTAAACAATTACACTAAAATACACTATACTAAGGCCTGATGGACGACAACAAAAAAGCATTTCGTAAATACACACGTATATTGTGGATTATTTACGGTGCCGCAATGGCATTTGTTATTCTTCTTTTTACTGCTATATCACTGGGATGGTTAGGGTTTATGCCTGGATTTGAAGAATTGGAAAACCCGGATACCAGCCTGGCTTCAGAGATCTATTCTGCTGATGAGGTACTACTGGGAAAATACTACATTGAAAACCGTTCCAATACAACGTATGATGAATTATCCCCCAATATTGTAGATGCACTGATTGCAACGGAAGACATACGTTTCGTCAATCATTCGGCTATTGATGTAAAAGCACTACTCCGGGTAATGGCAGGGGTTATTACAGGAAACAACAAGGGCGGTGGCTCGACCCTCACGCAACAGCTGGCAAAAAACCTCTTCCCACGAAAAGCCAATTACAACAAACTGGATATCATTATCATAAAATTCAAAGAGTGGGTAACGGCCGTCAAACTGGAGAGAAACTACACCAAGCAGGAAATTTTAGCGATGTACCTGAACACGGTAGCCTTTGGAAACAACGCTTACGGTATTAAATCGGCCTGCCGGATTTTTTTCAACAAAACTCCTGAAGAGGTAACCGTGGAGGAAGCCGCAGTGCTCGTGGGTATTTTACGAGCCCCCAGTTACTACAGTCCTGTACGCCATCCCGACCGGGCCACCAAACGCCGGAATGTTGTTTTAGGGCAGATGAAACGGTACAGCTTCCTCTCCCCGACTGAATTTGATTCCATTGCCTCCCTGCCTCTGGATATGTCGGGGTTTAAACGTCAGGACCATACCACCGGACTGGCAAAACACTTCCGTGAATACATCCGGCTGGTAATGCACGACTGGTGCAAGAATCACACAAAAGCCGACGGGACGAATTACAACCTTTACCGTGACGGGTTACGAATTTTTACAACCATCGACTCACGGATGCAGGTGTATGCTGAAGAAGCCATCAACGAACATCTGGGGCTCGACCTCCAACCTGCGTTCAACCGACACTGGAAAGGGTACACAAATGGCCCATTTGTCTTTAATAAAAACGAGGCCCCCCAACAAATTGAACAGCTGATGCAATCGGCAATGAAACGCTCTGAGCGCTATCGGAATCTGCGGAATGCCGGTATTTCCAATGACAGCATTCAAAAATCATTCGTAACTCCCGTTGAAATGACGGTTTTTAGCTGGAATGGATCCATTGACACCGTTATGAGCCCCATGGATTCGATCCATTATTATAAAAGATTCCTGCGCACAGGGCTTATGTCGATAGAACCCTCCACGGGGCATGTCAAAGCCTATGCCTGTGGCCCGGATTACGCATTTTTTCAATTCGATAATGTGACTCATATGCGGCGACAGGTAGGCTCCACCTTCAAACCCTTTTTGTATACCCTGGCCATGCAGGAGGGAGAATTTTCACCCTGCAGCACAGTTCCCAATGTACAAGTCAGTATTGATCTGGGCAACGGAGAAACCTGGGAGCCCCGCAATGATTCGGAGGACGAACGCGGCAGAGAAGTCAGCCTGAAATGGGCTTTAGCACACTCCAATAACTGGATAAGCGGAAGACTGATTAAGCGATACGGTCCACAGCCCGTTATTCAGATGGCACGACGAATGGGCGTAACCAGCGATATCCCTGAAGTATATTCCATTGCTCTGGGTACGGCCGACCTCAGCCTTTATGAAATGGTGGGGGCACTCAATACCTTCACCAATAAAGGCGTATACATTGAGCCGATTTTCATCACCCGGATTGAAGACCGCAACGGCAATGTCCTCGATCAGTTTATGCCGAAACAGCAGGAAGCCATGAGCGAAGAAACGGCCTTTCTTATGATTGAATTACTAAAAGGCGTAGTTCAAACCGGAACAGGCGTCCGACTGCGATATAAATACGGCTTTGATACGCCTATAGCCGGAAAAACCGGGACGACACAAAATAACTCCGACGGATGGTTTATGGGCCTCACTCCAAAACTCACAACCGGCGTCTGGACAGGCTGCGAAGACCGCGCTGCGCACTTCAGAACCATAACACTGGGACAAGGAGCAAATATGGCTCTCCCTGTTTTTGCCCTCTTTCTGGAAAAATTATACGCGGATACAACCCTCAATTTTTATCGCGGCGACTTCGATAAACCGCTCAAACCCCTGTCGGTAGAAATTGACTGTGACAAATGGAATGAACAGCATTCAAAACAAAACAATCCCTATAATGAAGAGAATGAGTTTTAGCAAACCCTTCGCAATACGAACGCCGCGATGAAAAATTATTGGCAAAAAATAGCACAGCAACCCATTCGTTGGGCCTTTTACTTTGTTTTGATGGCAGTTTTAGTAACCAACCTCCTCATTCATCCCTGGAATCGTGGCGACCGCGTAATTGCAAGTGATGTGAAAGGTTACTATGCCTATCTTCCGGCTACCTTTATCTATCATGATTTAACTTTCGCATTTCTGAATGATACCTCCAATCCCTACCGCGAAATACAAAAAAAAGATATCTGGTATAACCTATCAGATGACGGGACACCCATAATCCAGTACACCTCCGGGATGGCTATACTCTATTCTCCCTTCTTTTTTGTTGCCCATCTGGGAGCAAAAATAACCGGAGTACCAGCACACGGATACAGTATGCCCTATGACATTATGCTTCAGGTTGGAGCAATTCTTTATTTTATTATGGGATTATGGTTTCTTCGGCGGGTTTTATCCCTTTACTTCTCCGAGAAAACCACCGCAATTACCTTGATTGCCGTGACCCTGGGAACCAACCTGCTCTACTATGCTTCCAAAGAGGCAGCCATGTCGCATCTCTTCAGTTTTTCATTTATTGCTCTCTTTATCTGGTTGCTTCTGCGATGGCTCGACCGGCCCTCCTGGCAAAACACGATCCAGTTAGGGCTGACTACGGGAATCATAATTCTCATCCGTCCTTCCAATGTAATGATCATTGCACTGTTTGGGCTTATGAACATTACGCGCTGGAGTGATCTCCGGGAACGGGTACTGTTTCTATTCAAAAAATACCGACAGGTGCTCATTATGATTTTAGCCGCTTTTATAGTCTGGATACCGCAATTTCTATACTGGCATGCAGTAACTGGACAGGTATTCTATAACAGCTACGGGGGTGATGTGGGATTCTTCTGGACCGACCCGGAGATTTTCAACATCCTCTTCAGTTATCGCAAGGGATGGCTTTTGTATACTCCAATGATGATTTTGGCGCTGATAGGGTTAATTCCACTGTACAAAAAAAACAGAGGGCTTTTCTGGTCTTCCCTCTTCATTTCTCTCGCCACAATCTATATCTTTTCAAGCTGGTGTTTCTGGTGGTTTGGAGGTAGCTTCGGCAGCCGTCCGTTCATCGATTACTACGCTGTTTTTGCCATCCCAATGGCTGCCTGTATTGAATACAACATGAAGCTTCGAAAAAAAATCTGGCACCGGGCAATTCTTGTTTTGGTGAGCATATTATTGCTTTTCAATATCTTCCAGATCATTCAGTATCGACGAGGCCTTATTCATTATGTCAGTATGACAAAAGAAGCATACTGGGGTGTATTTTTAAAATTAAAACATCCTCCAAACTATGAATCCATGCTTAAATATCCTGATTATGAGGGAGTTATTTCAAGAGTAAAGGAAAAAAAGGAAAAAAAGAACCGGTAGTGATCTGAAGAGGAGCTACTCGACTGTCACTGATTTTGCCAGGTTACGGGGCTGGTCGACATTAGTACCCCGCATGACTGCGATATGATAGGCCAATAGTTGCAAGGGGATTGTAGCCAGTATGGGCCCAAAAATTTCATCCGTATCCGGTATTTCAATGGTATAATCGGCGATTGCCCGCACATCCACATCGCCTTCAGTTACGATGGCGATAATACGTCCATTACGGGCTTTTATCTCCTGCATATTGCTTAATACTTTTTCATAAGTCCCCCGTTTCGTAGCAATTACCACTACAGGCATTTCATGATCGATCAATGCGATAGGGCCGTGTTTCATTTCAGCCGCCGGATAACCTTCGGCGTGAATATAGGAAATCTCTTTAAGTTTTAACGCGCCTTCCATCGCCACAGGATAATTATATCCCCGCCCCAGATAGAGGAAATTCCGTGTATAGGTATACACCTTGGCCAGTTCTCTGACTGCGTCGTTCACCTGAAGTGCTTTTTCCACCTTTGCGGGAAGGGTATCCATTTCGTGAAGGAGATGATGGAACCGGGAGGCAGGCAGGGTTCCTTTAAGCTGTGCCAGACGCAAGGCCAGCAGCGTTAAAAGGGTAACCTGTGCTGTAAATGCTTTGGTCGAGGCAACACCAATCTCTGGCCCGGCATGGGTATACGATCCGGCATGAGTAGCCCGGGCAATACTGGAACCCACCACGTTACATATCCCGATTATGGTTGCTCCTTTCAATTTGGCCATTTCAATGGCAGCCAGTGTATCGGCAGTTTCACCCGACTGAGAAATGGCGATAACGACATCCCGTTCAGAAAGAACAGGATTACGATAACGAAATTCCGACGCATACTCCACCTCCACCGGAATTCGTGACAATTCTTCGATAAGATATTCGCCCACAAGAGCGGCGTGCCATGAGGTACCACACCCCACAATAATAATCCGGCCGGCATTCATCAGCTTTTGTTCATAATCGAGAATACCACCCAGCACTACGATCCCTTCACGGGCACGGAGGCGACCCCGCATACTATCGAGGATCGACCGCGGTTGTTCAAAAATTTCCTTCAGCATAAAATGCTCATATCCTCCCTTTTCCAAAGCCGTAAGACTGAGTTGCAACTTTTGAACATAGGGTGATTTTATCCTGTTATCGATACTTCGGATCTGCAAATTTCCGTCTTTGCGAATCAATGCCACCTCTTCATCATTCAGGTAAACCACTTCCGATGTAAATTCGATCAAGGGTGTTGCGTCGGAGGCGACAAACATCTCTCCTTTTCCCAGACCAACAACCAGCGGGCTACTTTTTCGAGCGGCAATAAGCTCATCCGGATTATCGCTGGATAGTACGACAATAGCATAAGCGCCCACCACCTGGCTGAGGGCAATCTGCACCGACTCAAATAGTGTCAGCCCTTCATCTTTAAAAATATCCTCAATCAGATAAACTAACACTTCCGTATCGGTCTGGCTTCTGAAAATGTGTCCCCTTTGCTCAAGTTCTGCTTTCAGGGTATGATAATTTTCAATAATGCCATTATGAATTAACGCCAGATTCTGTGATTCAGAAAAATGGGGATGGGCATTTATGGTGTTCGGTTCACCGTGTGTAGCCCAGCGGGTATGGGCAATTCCGGTTGTTCCGCCGGTATCTTTTCCCTGAACGTAATGTTCAAGATCGGCGACTTTTCCCTGTGTTTTATAGAGGTTTATTGCGTCTTTTGTCAGCAGGGCTACTCCTGCGCTGTCGTACCCCCGGTATTCCAGGCGACGTAATCCGTTAATCAGTATAGGATAAGCATCCCGGTAACCCACGTAAGCCACAATTCCACACATAATACTTATTTTTAGTTATTGGATTTTTGTATAGATGATTTGGGCTCTGAAACGGTGATCATGCGTATCGCCAACCAAAGTGGGCGCCGTTCCATAGAGCACGGCCCGTTCCGGTACGGCAGAGCCGCCCGAGACAATCAGCTCTAAACCACGATTGGTGATATCACCACCCAGCACATGCTGAACATAACGGGTTATACGAAAGGTATAGGTACCTGATTCGGCGTTATAATTTCCACCATAGAAAGAACTACCCTCCGAATAATCGGGAATCACTGATTGTGATCCGTCGTCGTTCACCATCATCAGTTCAAAATTCGCGGGCAGTGAATAGGAGGTATCCTGATTATACACCTCCATAATAAGTTTTGCCTCATTCACAGACGTTTCAAAATCTCCGTTTAAAGCGAGCAGATCAGGGATACGGATTACTGTTTTCACGCCGCCCATGGGCTGCACGAAAAGTTGTTCACGGCCACCTAAAGTATCCCCGTCAAGTTGTGCGGTAAGTTCGGGGGAGGCCAAAGTGTAATCGTGCTCAAACTGGCTGTAACGGGGTGTATAGGTGCTGCTTCGTATTGAAAATGTAGAGGTATCGGTAGTATTATGGTAATATAACACGGTAATTGAACGCGTATTCAGGAGATCGACATCAAAAATTGAACCTTCGCCGGGGGAGGTAATGGGTTCAAAGGCAAAATACAATCCGGCCATAAAGTCGGAAAATACCACATTATCGACGAAATTGGCGGTATCGGCCTGCAAAATTCGATTGGCAAAATCCAGGTTCAACGGAATGGCGAGGCGAGGGGTGCCGGGCGTTGAGTCCGGATCCATCACACTGTCGTTGGGAGCCGGGGTAAACACAAAATCTCCGACCGGCTCGGGTTTAAAGGCGCACCGTCGGGTAGAGTAATAGGTACTATCGAATTCAATATCTTCATCCAGTTCATACACAGTAACATGCAAAGGTGTGGCGAGATTTCCGTATACGCCTCCGGTATAATGAAAATAGACCACCATACTGTCGGCCACCGGATTTGTTCCAAAGTTTGGATTGTTGGACGTCATCCACAATTCTGCCACCAGATTTGAGATAGAAGGGCCAAACACCGGATCAGCATAGGCCCCTAACATATTAAGGGTAGTTTCATCCGTTCGCAGGGAATCGACCCGTACAGCATGGGCGAAAACGGCTAACGTATCGGTAAAGCCGGTGGAAAGGAGTTCATCATCCATCAGGCCCAGGCCAATCTGGCCGGGATCTTTTTTACAGGACGACAGAAATCCGGAGACAAGAATGATTGACACAGCCAGTAAAAACAGGCGTAAAAACTTCGTTTGGGTCATTGTTGCGAATTAACGATTTACGATGCAAAGATAAAATTCCACATTAATTTTTATCAGAAAACTGATCATAAAATGCAGAAATCGCATCTACATACACTTCTTCGTTTTGGTGTTCCAGAATTGGTTTACCGGTAGTGGATAAAAATTCCTTTACTTCAGCATTGATTTTTTCAGCGCCAATTACCAACCCGTCGGAGAAATGAGCAGAAGCTTTCATGATATTAACGAAGCCGGGTTCTTTATAGTATGTTAAATCAGAAGGAGCGATAGTATCCAAAGCCAGTTTATGATAAAGTTCTGGGCTCAGGGTTTCCGGGAAATCGTCATCATAGTAGGAGGTGATAATTTTCGTGTCGCGATACAACGGATTCTGGCCATAAGCTGTACGAAGATAGAGGGGCACAAGTGCAGCGATCCAGCCGTGGCAATGAACAACATCCGGCGGCCATCCAAGCTTTTTCACAGTTTCCAGTACGCCACGGGCAAAAAAGATCATCCGCTCGTCGTTGTCGGCATAAAAACTTTTATCCTTAGCCCGTATGGTCGACTTACGGGAGAAGTATTCTTCATTATCAATAAAATAAACCTGCATTCTGGCGGATTGAATGGAAGCGACCTTAATAATCAATGGGTGGTCATTATCATTGATAATCAAATTCATACCCGATAAACGAATGACCTCGTGCAACTGATTCCTGCGCTCATTGATATTCCCAAAACGAGGCATAAAAGTACGTATCTCTTTACCTCTCTCCTGTATACCCTGTGGTAAATATCGACCAATTTTCCCCAGAGGGGTTTCCGTTAAATAAGGTACAATTTCCTGAGAGATAAAAAGCACTTTCTTCTTACTCATAATTGAAAGACTTTGTAAATAATTGAAAACGAACTGCAAAGATAATAAAAATTTTAAGATTATTTTGCAAATCCGCTATATTGATTTTGTTCCATAGACCCAATAAAAATCGACTTGATCGCTTGTATTATCATTATAACCCATTATTAACCAATTCCATATACATAGAAAAAGTATTCAGTATGAGAAAAAAAATTCGTTCAACGGAACCCGTTTGCCCTTCAACTTGTCATAGCATACAGTAACGGATTCTTTTCCGTTTTTAAATAAGGAAAAAAAGAAAGGAAAAAGAGGAATCTGAAACTAAAAACCATAAATTTGCGCGATTAAAAAATGGATAAACCGCATTACCATGTATAAAATTGAAAAACATCCCATACTGGAAGTCAGAGAAGGTGAAAAAGTGACCTTTACATATAACGGACAGGAAGTTACCGGACAAAAAGGATTTACCATTGCTGCGGCGCTGCATCAGGCTGGTTTTCCCGTGCACAGCCATAGCTTGGCGAACAGAAACAGAAGTCTGGAATGCGGAATCGGGAAGTGTGGAGCTTGTGAGATGCTGGTCGACGGCCAGATCAAAAGGATTTGTATTACGAAGGTCGATGGGATAAAAGAGGTAAAAGAAGTGCCGCATGATTATACCCCGGAGCGAATTTTTACAGAGAAAAAAGAGCCTGTAAAAGTATTTAAGACCACAGTGGCAATCATTGGAGCAGGGCCTGCCGGACTGGCGGCACGCGAAGAGTTGAACAAGCATCACATTGAAAATATTGTGGTGGATAACAACAGCGAAATCGGCGGGCAGTTTAATATGCAGACGCACCAATTTTTCTTTTTTGAGAAAGAGAAAAAATTCGGTGGAATGCGGGGTTTTGAAATTGCAAAAACACTGGCTGGTGCTAATAATGACGGTATTTTTCTGGATTCTACGGTTTGGGATATTCTGGAAGGGAAACGACTGGCAATAAAAAACATCGCCACAGAAGAAATCTACTACATAGAAGCAGAGCATTTAATAATTGCCACAGGTGCAGTACCTTTCATGCCCACATTTGAAAACGACGATCTTCCCGGAGTATATACGGCAGCGGTTGTGCAGAAGATGATGAATACAGAGTTCACCCTTTTGGGAAAAAACATCCTCACGGTTGGCGCCGGAAACATTGGTTACCTCACCAGCTATCAACTGATGCAAGCCGGGGCGAAGGTAAAAGCGATCATTGAGGCGCAACCCCATGAAGGGGGATTTCCGGTGCAGGCCAACCGGGTGCGCCGGCTCGGAATACCAGTACTCACCGGGCAAATTCTGCTCAAGGCAATTCCCAACGCGGCAAACGACGGGATTACCGGTGCCGTGATTGCACAAGCGAAAAACTTTAAAGCCATTCCCGGAACGGAAAAAATTATCTCCGGCATCGATGTGATTAACATTTGTACCGGCCTTGTTCCCGACGACCAGCTGCTCATCAAGGGTAATGAAATTTTTGGCCGGCATTGCTACGGTGCCGGCGACGCCATCCGCATCGGCGAAGGAACCAGTGCGGTCCTCCGCGGCCGTCAGGCTGCTTTCGACGTGCTTCAGGAAATGAACGAACGGTTCGACTATGATGCTTATCTGGCCCTCTCAAAAGAATATATCGATTCGCAACAACACCCGGTAAAAATAATCGAAGAACCTTTACGTCCCGATAAAAATCGTATGGAGGCAAAGCCCTTTGTTCTGATCGACTGCCTGTATGGTTTTGCCTGCAACCCTTGTGAATTTGCCTGCCCCCATGGCGCCATCACTAAAACTTCAACCAGCACCGTCCCAAAAATTGACTTCGAAAAATGTATCGGCTGTATGGAATGCGTGTACCAGTGTCCCGGCCTTGCAATTTTTGGTTACAACATTAAAAAAGACTGGCTTTTCCTGCCCATTGAATATGAAGCAGAGGAAGGCAGTGCCGTTTTTCTGGTAGATAATCAAGGTAAAATTCTGGGGGAAGGAACCATCGAAAAAATTCTGAAAAAGAAGAATAAAACCAATATTGCCCGGGTAAAAGCTGCCGATGTTCACGGTGAAAACCTCATGGCCGTCAGAGGGTTTATTGTAAAAGAAAATTACCCCGAAAAAATCGAATTTCTCCCCAACGATGATACTATCACAACCAAAACATATATTTGCCATTGCGATGATGTTACGATGGGTGAAATTCTTGATGTGGTAGGCGATAGAAAATTTATTTCTGTGGATGAAATTAAACACACAACCCGACTTGGAATGGGGGCGTGTAGAGGAAAACGTTGTATTCCCCGGTTAAAACAAACCATCCGAAGATATGGTATTTCCGTTGTTGGCGAAGCCACACCCCGTGGGCCGCTCTCCAATCAGGTGGATCTGGGAGAGGTATACCCCACGAACCAGCCCGTAGAATACATGGTAAATGTGAACCAGAATAAAGTCAGGAAAGTCAACACAGAAATACTTATTGCCGGTGGAGGAATTGGGGGTAGTGCTTTATTCCGTTATTTTGCAGAAAAAGGGTTAAATCCCGTTCTTGCCAATTATGGCCGTGGCGCCTCATGGCGTAATATTGCCGGCGGACGAACGGCATTTTCATTGCCGGAGATTGCCGATATCGCTAAAAATAACCATGAAATATTTAAAAGCCTTCAACAGGTAAAAAATATCGACTACCGGCTGATTAATTATGTTACGTTTGCCCACGATCAGGCCACTTTCCAGGCACTGGAAGAATCGAAAAGCTGGTCGGATGCCTATATGGTAGATGTCAAAGATTTTAAAAAAGAAATCAGCCCCTATATCAATCCAAACCTCGATAAATACAGTGCAGCACTGATCACGCGCGACTGCTGGCAAGCCACACCAGGACGGGTCATCGATCTCATCCGCAGCATGGGTATTGACAACGGCGGTATTCTGCTGGAAGATTGTAAACTGATTGATGTGCATCAAGAACAAGGAAAATACATTGCCCTTCTCCGCGATCATGACAACACTTATGTGGAATATACTGCGACACATTTTGTAAATGCTTTAGGGCCTGAAGCCGGAGAATTTGCCCGGAAACTGGGCGTTCTTACAGGGCTTTATCCGGTTAAGCATCAGGCGTTTATCACGCGAAGATTACCATGGTTAGGAACGAACAACACGCCTTTGCCTATGTTAATCGACCGCCGTAACTATAAAGGATTTTCAGCGGTTTACGGACAACAACTGGCAGAAACAGGGCAGGTTATCGGATGCGCCAGTCCTGCTGTCGATCCCATTGAATCACGTTCTAACTTAAAAATCAATTCCCGCGAATTTCTTGAAATTGCCTCGGAAACTTTTGTCGATTGGTTGCCCATGCTTTCCGCTGTGGGATTCCAGGCCATCTGGGCCGGGTATTATGTGGAGCCACGAATGTTTATCGATACAGAAAAAGGACTTTTTACAGGTTTGCGGGGGCATGGTTTTATGCTGAGCCAGTATCTGGCAAAACTATATGTGGATCAATACACCGGAACGCCCACTCCCGCCTATTTCAACCGGCTCAAAGTAGAAGGCGACGGATTGCTGGAGAGTGCCTTCAAATAGAAAGAGAATTAATTCGGCTAAATATTTGTTTTTCATAATCGTAGATTTTACCTTTGCACCCCCTTTTTAATAAGAAAGTGTGTGAAGTGAATGTTCTGAATAATTTTGAAATCCCTTTTAAAGGGTTATCGTTTGGTGCGCATGAATATGAATTCACCATTAACGATTCGTTCTTTGAAGCAATTACGTATTCTGAAATAACCCAGGGGCAATTAATTTGCACCATCCTTCTAGAGAATAATCCGGGGATGATGCAACTGGAATTTACAATTCGTGGTACGGTTAAACTCATTTGCGACCGATGCGTGGAAGAGTTTGACTACCCCATCGAATGCCACGAAATTTTGATTGTGAAAACAGGCCCGGAAACCAAAGAAGAAAGCGATGAAGTAATCATTATCGCCTACAACGAAACAAAACTCTTACTTTGGCAATACATTTATGAATTCATCAGTTTACAGGTTCCGTACCGGAAAGTTCATCCCGACGATGAAAACGGAAACAGCACCTGCAATCTGGAGCAAATTGAACGCATCGTGAAACTGAGTTCAACCAGCGATACTGACCCCCGCTGGGATGCACTAAGGAATATACAACTGGATAACGATTAAGAGTA
>Ga0265295_1001122_pt1 | contig 48940 bp, 40 predicted proteins | sample Munlansysbiofilm_FD_192503 | JGI IMG/M metagenome (GOLD analysis project Ga0265295, IMG submission 192503) | Leachate microbial communities from a municipal landfill in Southern Ontario, Canada - Methane capture system biofilm | ecosystem: Engineered > Solid waste > Landfill > Unclassified ...
TTTAATCTTGAGGAGTGTTTATCATCCAGATTGAGAAAATATCTAAGTAATTCCAAAAAGATTGTTTTAAATCTTCTGGCATTTCAATATTTTCTAAAACTTTAATATATGATTGAAGCCAAACAAGTCTAGCTTTAGGAGTAATTTTAAATGGTTGATGTCGACCTACCATCATTGGATTTCCTCTATTTTGATTAAAATAATCAGGTCCGCCACAGATTTGTATAAAAAAATCTGCTGAATGTTGTTTTGCTAACGCAAATGCCTCTTCATTTTTTGGAAATAAATCTTTAATTTCGCTTGTTTTTAAAATATCGTAATGTTCTGATATTAATTTTCTCATTCCATCTTCACCTAAAAATTCTAAAACCTTAGGGTCGGGCTTTGTAACAGGAGGTCTTACTCCAAATTGTGCTTGTGTAATATTATAATTCATTTTATTAACCTTTTATATATGTAAAAATTTGACTACTATAATACAATATTACAGTTAAAAAATGTTTAGTATGATAAAATGCTACCACTTGAATTTTAGGATTTTTATGTATCAAAAACTAGATAATATCGAAGAGTGTTATAGTTGTGGTTTATTTATTGAAAAAGATAAACAAACAAAATTATCTCAAAGATGTCCTAGATGTAATAGTAAATTATCAGTAGATAAAGAGTCTTCTTTTGACTCTTTATATTATGCTATTTCAGCTCTTTTATTATTTGTTATTTTAAATATTTATCCAATAATTACTTTAAATATTTCAGATAATGAACTAAAAACAACTTTAATAGGAGCTGTTGTTGCTTTAATAGAACAAGAGTTTTTTTTAATAGGAGCTGTTGTATTTTTTACTATTTTATTTGCACCTGTTTTAAACTCTTTTGTTATTATTTTTGTATATATTCAAAGAAAATTAAAAATAAAAATTTTTTCAAAAACTTTACTTTATGATAGTTTTTATTTTTTTAAGCATTGGGGATTTATAGAAGTTTTTATTATAAGTATTATTGTAACTTATATAAAACTAATAGGAATGGTATCAACAACAAAGTTTGATATAGGATTTTATGTGATGTTGATTTATATTTTTTGTTTTTATATGTCAAATAAAAAATTTAATGCAAAAAGTATTTTTGGAGAATAAATGGTTTTAATCTCTTGTAAAAACTGTCATAAAGTTTATGAAAAAGAGGATTATAGTGAATTTATTTGTACAAGGTGTAAGCATAAAGTTACAAAAAGAGTAACAAACTCTTTTCAAACATCATTTGCTTTACTTATTTGTGCAATTTTATTATATATTCCAGCGATGATTTATCCAATTATGGAAATAACTCAATTTGGAGTTGATGTTCAAAGTACTATTTTACAAGGGGTTATTAGCTTTTTAGAGATGAAAAGTTATTTTATAGCAATTGTGATTTTTACTGCAAGTGTTGTGATTCCTTTGATAAAACTAGTTGGATTACTTTTTATTTTTATATCTTTAAAAACAGATGTAAAAATGGAAAATAAAACAAAGATTTTGATATACAAGTTTATTGAAGCTATTGGGAAATGGTCAATGATAGATATTTATGTAGTTGCAATTTTATCTTCAACAGTGCAACTTGATGAGATTTTTAATATAAAAGGTGGGATTGCTGCAACATCTTTTGGATTGATGGTTATTTTAACAATGATGGCAGCAAACAGATTTGATACAAGGATAATTTGGGATGGGAAATGATATAGAAAAAGCAGTAGTTTATAAACCAAAATTAGTAGAAAAAAATAAACTTTCATTTATTTGGATTTTGCCTTTAATAATTTTAGGTGTTTTAGGTTGGATTGCTTACGAATCTTACGCAAAAAAAGGTACAAATATTACAGTTGTATTTAAAAGTGCAGAGGGATTAAAAGAGAATATTACACCTTTGGAATATAAAGGTTTACAACTTGGAAAAGTTACTAAAATCTCGATGCACGAAGATTTACAAAGTGTAAAAGTAAATATTTTAGTAAATAATGATGTAGCACGATATGTTGCAAATGAAGGCTCAAAATTTTGGATAAAAAAACCAACTATCTCTTTGACAAAAATTTCTGGATTAAATACTTTGATAAGTGGTTACAAGATTGAACTCTCACCTAGATTTAAAACCCAAGATGACTATAACAAAGGTGCATATCAAGACTATTTTGAAGGATTGGATACTCAACCAAATGATGAATGGGAATTAAATGGTTACTATATAAATTTGATTGCTTCAAATGATAAAGACAATATAGAAGTAGGAACACCGATATTTTACAATAAGTTTCAAATTGGGGAGATTGTAGCAAAAGAGTTTAGATATGAAAAAGTATTTTTAAGTGCGTATATTTATGATAAATTTAACTATTTGGTAAATAAAAGTTCAAAATTTGTTATGAATGAAGCTTTAAAAGTAAACTATGGAGCAAGTGGACTAAATATAGAACTTGGTTCTTTATATTCTGCACTGGTTGGTGGAATTACTGTAATAACTTCAAATAAAGATGATGCAAAAATAGAAAATAGCGATATATATGAAGTTTATGCAAGCAAAGATGACTTAAAAAATAAAGAAGAGTTTACTATTAATTTTACTGATGTAAGTGGTATAGAAGCAAATACACCTATTATGTTTAAAGGAATAGAAATAGGTAAAATATTGGAAGTAAATTTAAATAAAGACGTTTTAACTACAAAAGCTTATGTTTATGATGAATATAAATATATTTTGACAGATAAAACTAGATTTTTTGTGGAAGAACCTACTATTTCACTTGATGGAGTAAAAAATCTAGGAAATATTATAAAAGGAAATTTTATTTCACTTGATTATAAAAATGGTGAGTTTTCAAATACTTTTAATGCAATAAATAAAAAAGATTTAAACAAAAGTTATAACACAATAAAACTAGAACTTCTAAGTGAAAACTTAAATTCTATCTCTTTAAACTCAAAAGTATTTTATAAAAATATTGCAATAGGGCGAGTTGATAATTATGCTTTAACTCCTGATTTAAAAAATGTAAAAATTACAGTTTTAATAGATAGTAAATATAAAGATTTATTAAATGATTACAATCTTTTTTATGATATGAGTTCAAAAATTGTTGAAATAAAAAGTATGAATCTAAATATAAATTATAGTGGAGTTGAACCACTTTTAAATGGAGCAATTGGTTTAATTGCAGATAAAAGAGGTGATGCAGAACTTACGAAAAAAGAGTTTAAATTATATAACTCTTATAAAGAAGTTGAAAGACTAAAAAGATTTTATAATACAGGATTTACTATTGAAGCATCTTTTGATAATAGTTTTGAAATAAAACAAGATATGGCAATTGTTTATAAAAATCAAGAAATAGGTTTTGTAAAAGATATAAAATTTGATGATAAAAAATCAAAAGTAAATCTTTTTATCTATTCTCCATTTAAAAAATATATTACAGATAAAAGTAGATTTTATAAAAAAGGAGTTGTTGATTTTAAAGCTAGTCTTAGTGGAGTTTTATTTGAAGTTGATAACTTCACTTCATTAATAGATGGTTCAATTCATCTTGATACAACTTCAACTCAATCTTTTGAGAAATTTGAAATATATGGAAATGAAGATGAGATGAAAAACTCAACAAATAGCCTAACAATAGTTTTTGATGATGTTGAAGGTTTACAAGAAAATTTTTCACAATTAACTTATAAAGGTGTAAATGTTGGAAAAGTTAAAAAAATCTCTTTAAATTCTAAACAACAAATAGAAGTAAAAGCACTAATTTATGATGATTTTGCCTCTTTTGCAAAAGAAGGAACAGTTTTTTACTTGAAAAAACCACGAATCTCTTTACAAGAAGTTGCAAATGTAGGTTCTACGATAATGGCAGTAAATATTGGAGTTATAAAAAGTGAAAGTTCAAATATTCAAACAGTTTTTAAAGGAACGCAAAATCAACCATCAGTTGAAAAATCTCATTTAGGAACAGTTTATAAAGTTGAAGATGCAACAGCTTCAAGTGTAAATGTCGATGCACCAGTTTATTATAAAAATGTTCAAATAGGAAAAGTAAGTAAAATAGACTTAAGTGAAGATGGTTCTAAAGTTATAGTTGATTGTTTGATTTTTGATAAATATACAAAACTAATTAGAAAAAATTCAGAGTTTTATGACATAAGTGGATTTGAGATGAAATTCTCTATTTTAACAGGTTCAAAAATAGAATCAAATACTTTTACAAGTTTATTAAAAGGCGGATTAGTGGTTGTTACTCCTTATGAGTATTCGCAATTAGCAGATCCTGGAGAGAAGTTCACTTTGGTAAAAACTTTAAGAGACGATTGGAAAAGTATAAGTCCAAGTATTAAGTAAAAAATTTAGGAAGAAATAAAAATGAAAGCTAATGATTTAAATAGTTATGAAGAGTTAAATTTGATTGCTTTTGATTATGCAAGAGCAGGGAAGACGCAAGATTTAGAAATATTATTAAATACTGGAATGTCTGTTGACCTTTGTGATTATAAAGGTAATACTTTATTAATGTTGGCTTCATATAATGGAAATATAGAAACTGTAAAACTTTTAATAGATAAAAAAGCACAAGTTGATAAAAAGAATAATAAAGGACAAACTCCACTTGGTGGAGTTTGTTTTAAAGGTAATTTGGAGATTGTAAAGTTATTAGTTGAAAATGGTGCAAATATCCATGAAAATAACGGCTTTGGATTGACTCCTTTTGCTTTTGCTGTAATATTTGGGAATACTGATATTGTAGAGTATTTTAATGAACAAGATAAAAATAAAAGCTTTAAATCAAAAGTTTATTTAGCTTTTTCAAAGTTTATAAAAAGATTTAAAAAATAGGAGTTTTATATCCTATTTTATATAATTTTCTTTTTTATCAACTGTATCTAACTCTTGACCAATCTCTTGGTATCTTTTGAAGTAATATTTTACAAATGAGTTTATAGTTTCATCATTTGGCATAAAGTATTTTTCAGTTTTTGTGGCATAGTTATTTAAAAATAAAGTTGCATCTTTTTTATCTAAATAGTATTTCGCAAGTGTAGTATAGTTTGTGATATACCAAGCTTTTAAGGCTTCAAATTTTGCATCACTTATATCTATAGATAATTTTTTATTTTCATTATCCCAAGCTAAAACATGACTATCAAAAAGTCCACTTAAGTGAATTAACCCTTCACAATAATAAGGTTGAACTTCATCAACTTCCATCCATCCAATAAGCCCAACACTTCTTTTAACTAGATCTATTAAAACTTGTTCTTTTAGGTGAAGTTCGTCTGTATCTTCGTCCAATAAATATGAGATTAAACCACCTGTTGTTGCTTTGAACTCTTCGATATTTTTGAAATTTCCAGTTTTATTCATAACTGATTCTGTTTGCTTATCACACCATAAAATATGACCATATTCATGTCCAACAGTGCTAATATCATAAACTTGATGCCAAGAAGCTGTTTCATTAAATAAGAACATTCTATCTTGCGTAAGAAGTTCTTGCCCAAATATCTCTCTACTTAGTTTTAAAAATGGTTTAGCACGGCTAGTTTGTAAAATCTCATCAGAAAATGCAAAGATTTTTTTACCCTCTTCTAAACTTACTACTTCATCATTTGGTACAACTTGAGCTGAAAAAAGACCATTTAATTCTGCTCCAAAAAATAGTGCTGGTCGTCCTACATAAAGTTGAACTTTATCAAGTGATTTGAAAGAAAAATCATAAATTTTTTTGTAGCTATCATTTGGCTCAAAACTATCAAAGATTTTTGCAAATGCTGATTTGATTTTATTTACTCTATGGTCATTTTGTGCAAATTTTGGATTAGTTAGTCTAATATCCCATTCAAGTGCAACAGCTTTTCTAAAGTGGTCTTCGTAGTATTCAAGTGGATGACCTATTTGAATTGGAGTTTTTATTTTCATCCAAGCTCTATCAACATCTGCCCATTTTAAAACTAATTCATCTGTTCTATCTTCACTAAATGCTTTGATAAGTGCTTGAATATATAAAACATAATCCCATTTTTGATTATAGATTTCATCTTCAAGTTCGATTAGTTTATCTGCAAACTCTTCAAGTGCATCTACAACTTCAGTTGTCTCTTTTTTGAAAGCTTTGATATATGCTTGAGATTTGTATTTGTCACCATCTTTTACTAAAGCAGAGTAACATCTATCAGCAGTAATTCCTCCATGTCCTAAATCAAAAAGTTTTTCATCTTCAAGATATTTCATAATTTTTGCTTCATCGCCATCAAATTTGGCAACCAACTCTTTATTTATTCCATTTATAATATGAGCAGTCCATGAAGTTTGCCATGCGCTCATTTGAAGTCCTACATTATAAACTCCAATAAATACTTCTCTATAAAATGGAGTTAATAACTTGTTTTCAACTATAAAATCAATAAATTTTGTATGAATTTCATGCCAATACTCTTTTACAAATTGGTATGCTTTTTCTTGCAGTTCTATGATTTCTTTTTCATTTTTTTCAAGCTTTTTTAGAACTTGCACTAAACTATCATCTCTTAGATTTACAAGTCTAGTAACAAGTGCAAATCTTAAATCACTATTCATTTCAAGATTTAGAGATTTTGCAAAATCATCAATAAGTGTTAGTTTATCAAACTCTTCATTTTCTAAAAATTTTATTAGTTCATTTGTTTTTGTTTTTTGGTCATTTAAAAAATCATATATTTTTTGTAAGTCATTTAAAAATTGTTCTTTTGTCATAAAATCTAATCCTTATTTTTTATAAGATGACATTTTAGCAAAATAGAACTTTTACTTTTTAATCTACTTTTTTTAAAATATTTAAAGCTTCAGTATATTCAAAGTCATCAATATTTTCTTTTAATTCTTTTATCTCATTATCATTTAAAATATTTTTTAAATTTGTATATAAAATATTTAAATTATTTTCTCTAATAATACTTCCATCCTGTAAATCTTTTTTGATAGAAATTAACAATTTTTTGAAATCTTCACTATTTAAAAGAGCTATATTTTCATCTTCTTGTTTTTTTTCTTTTCCCCCTAGAGTTCTAAGTTCAGCTTTTATTTTTGCTAATTCTTCTTCTAAAGTCTCAATTTCTAGTGAAGTTACTGCATTGTCATTTTTATATTTAAGATCTATTTTTTGACAAATTGTAAAAAGTGCAGTTGCTCCTAAGTTTCCACTTACACCTTTTAATCCATGTATCATATTAGGAGCTTTTTCGTCATTTTGCTTAACTTTCTCAACAATATCTATAAACTCTTCATTTAACTGTTCAAAAAACTTTGTCAATAGTTTATTTATCAATTCTTTACTACTTAAAGTTCTTTCTAAAAGCTCCACATCTAAAGTCGTATTTGATGAGTCTTTAGTTTTTGTATGAATAAGAGTTTTTTGTGTAATCTTTTTTGCATATTTTATAATTGTATTATATAACTCATCGCTATTTATAGGTTTTCCTAAGTGGTCATTCATACCAACTTCTAAAACTTTCTCTTTATCTTCAATCATTGCAGCAGCCGTTAGGGCAACTATTGGTATTTCTTTATCAAAAGCACGAATTTGTTTAGTTGCATCATAACCACTTAAAATTGGCATTTGTAAATCCATCAAGATTAGATCATATTTCCCTTGATTTTTTTTGTACTCTTTAACTGCTTCTAAACCATTATTTGCAATGCTTACTTTAATACCTGCTTTTTGTAAAAACATTGAAGCTACTTCTTGATTTATTTCATTATCTTCAACAAGCAAGATTTTTAAACCAAAAAGATTTGGACACTCTTTACTATTATCTCCTAAAGTTACTTTTTTTACAATCCCTTTTTTTATTCTAGATAAAGCATCAAATAGAGTTGAGTTTGTAATAGGTTTTGATAAAAAACTATCAATAGTAATATCATCTAAATTTATATCCTCTTTTGAGTAAGCTGAAACCATTAAAATAGATGGAATAGTTTTTTGAATCTCTTTATTTTCATATAGTTCATAAATCTTTTTGATAGCTTCTTTTCCATTTAATCTTGGCATATTCCAGTCCATAAGAATAAAATCAAAAGGTTCATTATCTAAATCAGCTTTTTTTACCATTTCAATAGCTTCTATACCATCTTTTGCTTCTAAAGTAATATAACCAAAATTTTTTAGCATATCTTTTAAGATAATTCTTGAGATTTCTTGGTCATCAACTACTAAAATTTTAAATTTTTTATCATTTACTTGGTGCTCTTTTTCCCATGTTAAAGCTTCAACTTCTAATATAAAACTAAACTCAGTTCCTTCATTTTTTCTACTTTGAAGTTCTATTTTACTATTCATTGATTCTATAATTCTTTGAGAGATTGTAAGCCCTAAGCCAGTTCCTCCATATTTCCTTGTAATTGAATTATCGGCTTGTTCAAAAGGTGTAAATAAATTTAAAATTTGTTCACTATTCATTCCTACACCAGTATCTCTTACACTAAATTTTAATTTAGCTTTTGATTGAGATATTTTTTCTAGAAGCTCTATTTTTAAAGTAATATTTCCTTCTTTTGTAAATTTTAAAGCATTGCTTAAAAAATTTGTTAAAACTTGTAAAATTCGTAGTTCATCACTTATAATAACTTTTGGTGTACCTGTTTTATTGAAAAAATATAGTTCTAAATTTTTATTTGTAGTATTTTGTGTAAAAATTACTTTTAATTGAGTTAAGATATTTTCTAAAGCAAAAGGTTTCATTTCTAAATCAAAATTTCCAGTTTCAATTTTAGAAAAGTCTAAAATATCACTGATGATTCCTAAAAGCATTTTAGAAGAGGTATTTATTTTTGAGATAATATCGTATTGTTTTTCATCAAGTTTTGTATCAACCATCAACTCGCTTAATCCTATAATAGCATTCATAGGAGTTCTCATCTCATGGCTCATATTTGCTAAAAATTGATTTTTTGATTCATTTGCTTTTAATAAAGCTTTTTCATTTTCAAGTTCTTGTGTGATATCTTCAAAAGTAGATACAAATTCATCTTTATTGAAAACTTTATCTTCTACTATATTTATAAATACTTTGAAAATATGGAATTTATCATCTTTTTTGATTTTTGCTAGATGAGTTTTATTTGGATTATTTAAAACATATTCAACCCAAGTTATTTCGCCCATTTTTTCTTGTAAAAAGCCAGATTCATTTACAAAATGGTCACAAATACATCTATAATGTTTTTTAAATCCATTAATAGATTTGAAATTAAAAAATTTCAAGAAAGTATTATTTACTTGTATTAATTCTCTTCCATTATTTGTTACTATTACTATACTATTTGAAGAGTTCAATATCATTTCTGCTTTATTTTTTTGAATAGAAATCTGTTTATAAAAAATATTAAATATATAAAGAATTAGCAAATATATCGCTAAAATAGTAATTAAAGATATTAAGAAAAATTTTTTTAAGGTATTTTCAAAATCTGTATAATATTGTGTTAAATCATGAAAAAATATAAAATTCCCTAAAAAGTTACCATTTAAAGAGGTTATATTAAAAAATTGTAAAGTTAAGTGCTTATTGTCAAATATAATATCTTGATTATTTTTTTCATATTTAAAATCTTTTAGATATTCCAAAAAATTTGAGTTGATAGAAGAATTAGAAGTCATAAATTTATTCAAGCCATTTTCATAAAAAATGCCTTGAATATTATTGAAAAAGGTGATTGAATACATTATTTTTCTTAAAGAAATACCTATTTCAAAAGCACCTACAAAATCATTGTTTTCATCAAATACAGGAATTATAACTCTATATGATAACCCTGTTATTCCATTTTCAAAACCAGCAAGAGTTTTTTGTGTCTCAAATACTTTTTTTAACATAGGTCTTGATTTTAGGACATTATCTCCTGATAAATCTAATTTTTGTAAACGAAGTAAGTTTGTTCCATCTTTTGAAAAAAAATTCATTTGAGTTATGTAAGGATCATTTTTTAAAAGAATATTATATTTTTTAATAGTTAATTCTTCAAGTTTCTCTCTATTTTGTTCTTTTAATGCTACTATGATATTGTAATCATCTAAGATTTCATTACTAAGATTGTAAGAGTAATTTTTTAGATTTTTTTCTGTCGTTTTGTAAAAAAAGTTTTCTATTTTTCCTATTTGCTCATTTCTTGCATTATTTAATTTTTGTTTTTGAAAATCATAAAAGATATAAAATAAAGCACTAAATGAACAAATAAATAAAAATAGTATTAGTCCTAAAAATTTATATTTTAAAGAGATATTATTCATTATAATTAAACATCTAATATAGAAAAATTATTTCTTCCGCTATTTTTTACTTTATATAAAGTTTCATCAGCTTTGATTAAAAGTTCTAGTTTTGTAATATCAGAATTTGGAGTATAATAAGAAACCCCAATACTAACTGTTATAAATTTTTCTACTTTTGAAAATTCGTGAGGGATTTTTAAATCTCTTACCTCTTCTAAAAGATTGTTTGCAACTGTTTGTAAACCAGCCTTATCGATATCTTTTAGAAGTATGATGAACTCTTCTCCACCATAACGAGCTACTAAATCACTAGGTCTTTTGATAGTTGATTGTAGAGCATTTGCTACTTTTTTTAGCGCTTCATCTCCTTTTCCATGTCCATAGTTGTCATTATATGGTTTGAAAAAATCTATATCTATCATCAAAACAGCTAAACTTATTTTTTCTCTTTTTACTTCAAGAAAAGTTTTTTCAAATGCTTCATCAAAGAATCTTCTATTTCTAATATTTGTTAAACCATCATACATTGATAGTTGTTCTAACATATCTGTTTTTAGTTTTAATTCAAGGTGATTTCTTAATCTTAGTTTTACAATGGCTTTATTAAAAGGTTTTATAATATAGTCAATTGCTCCAAGATTTAGGGCAAACTCTTCATCTTCCTCACTGTTTTTTGCTGTAACAAAGATTATAGGAAGATTTTTTGTTTGATTATTGTTTTTTAGTTTTCTACAAACTTCATATCCATTTATATCAGGCATTTCGATATCTAAAAGAACTAAATCTATTTCATTTGGAGCATTTAATATCTCTAATGCTTTAGTTCCATTTTTAGCAATTTTTATTTCATATTCATCTCTTAATAAATCAGATAATAGTAATAAGTTTGTTGTCATGTCATCAACAATAAGTATTGTAGGTCTTTTGAATTCCAATATATTTCCTCACTTGGCAAAAGTATTATCTTATCTTATCTTATCTTTCTATTAATTATCCAAAGATAATTTTAAATAGTAAAGTGTTTTTTCGGCTTTATCGTACTTTCAAATTTTTTTCTGATCTTTCAATATAATAAAATTAAAAAATAGTGATAGTGTAAGTTTGAAACCTTAAAAATATCATGATAAATATGAGTTATGGAAGTATTTGGAATTGTAGAATATAGCAGTTTTTACTGCTATATTATCTATTTTTGGATATCAAATCTATCAAGATTCATAACTTTTGTCCAAGCATTTATAAAATCTTGTACAAATTTTTCTTTTGAATCCTCTTGTGCATAAACTTCAGCAACTGCTCTTAATTGTGAGTTAGAACCAAATAATAAGTCAACTCTACTTGCAGAGTATTTCATAGAACCACTTTGTCTGTCTTTTCCTACAAAACTATCTTCTTCTTGCGTTGTTGGATACCAAGCAGTTTTCATATCAAGAAGATTTACAAAAAAATCGTTACTTAAAACTCCAACATTTGAAGTAAATACTCCTAAATTACTATTCGTATAATTAGCTCCTAAAACTCTCATTCCTCCAACTAAAGCTGTCATTTCTGGAATTGTTAAAGCCAATAATTGAGCTTTATCTATAAGTAACTCTTCAGTGCTTAGCGTATATTTTGTTTTTTGATAGTTTCTAAATCCATCAGCCATAGGCTCTAAATAACCAAATGATTCAACATCTGTTTGCTCTTGTGTTGCATCAGCTCTTCCAGCTGTAAAAGGAACTTTAATATTAAATCCAGCATCTTTTGCTGCTTTTTCAACTGCTGCACAGCCTCCTAAAACTATCAAATCTGCAAGCGAAACTTTTTTATTTGAATTAGAAGAGTTAAATTCCTCTTTGATAGTTTCTAATATTTTTAAACTTTCATCTAAATTTAAATAGCTATTTGATTCCCAACTTCTTTGAGGCTCAAGTGCAATTCTAGCACCATTTGCTCCACCTCTTTTATCAGAATCTCTATATGTACTAGCACTTGCCCATGCTAAAGATACAAGTTTTGAAACTCCTAGTGAAGAGCTTAATAATTTTTCTTTTAAAATTTCTATATCTTTTTTATCTATTATTTCATAATTTACTGCAGGAATAGGGTCTTGCCAAATCAAATCTTCTTTTGGAATTTCAGGTCCTATATATTTTGATTTTGGTCCTAAATCTCTATGCGTTAGTTTAAACCAAGCTCTTGAAAATGCATCTGCAAACTCTTGTGGATTTTCATGGAATCTTTTTGAGATTTTTGCATAAATTGGATCCATTTTCATAGCCATATCAGCTGTTGTCATAATAGTTGTAACTTTTTTAGTTTTATCATGAGCAGCAGGTGCAAGATGTTCTTCTTTAGGATTTTTAGGAATCCATTGCCAAGCACCTGCTGGTGATTTTGTAAGTTCCCAGTCATAACCTAATAAAATATCAAAATATTCATTGTCCCATCTTGTTGGATTTGCTGTCCAAGAACCTTCAATTCCACTTGTGATTGTATCATCACCCTTACCGCTTAAAAATTTGCTAAGCCATCCAAGACCTTGAGCAACTAATCCCTCAGCTTCTGGTTCACCTCCAACATTAGCAGCATCTCCTGCACCATGACATTTTCCAAAAGTGTGACCACCAGCAGTAAGTGCAACTGTTTCTTCATCATTCATAGCCATTCTAGCAAATGTTTCTCTTATATCAATTCCTGATTTTATAGGGTCAGGAACTCCATCTGGACCTTCTGGATTTACATAAATAAGTCCCATTTGAACTGCTGCAAGTGGATTTTCTAAATCTCTTTCACCTTTGTATCTACTATTTTCTTTATCACTAGTTGCAAGCCATTGGGCTTCTTTCCCCCAGTAAATATCCTCTTCAGGTTCCCAAACATCAACTCTTCCACCTGAGAAACCAAAAGTTTTTAATCCCATAGATTCTAAAGCAACATTTCCTGCTAATATCATCAAATCAGCCCAAGATATTTTATTTCCATATTTTTGTTTTATTGGCCATAAAAGTCTTCTTGCTTTGTCCAAGTTTGCATTATCAGGCCACGAGTTAAGTGGAGCTAATCTTTGACTTCCTGTACTTGCTCCTCCTCTTCCATCACCTGTTCTATATGTTCCCGCACTATGCCAAGCCATTCTTATAAAAAGTGGACCATAATGTCCATAATCAGCAGGCCACCAATCTTGTGAATCAGTCATTAATGCCGTTAAATCAGCTTTTAAAGCATCATAATCAAGTTTAGAAAACTCTTTTGCATAATCAAAATCATTTCCAAGAGGATTAACTTTATTTGAGTGTTGAGATAAAATCTTTAAGTTTAATTGATTTGGCCACCAATCTTTATTTGATCTACCACCATTTCTTACCATTGGATTTGTTGTTCCAAACCCCATAGGACATTTACCAGCCATATTCTCTCCTTTTGATATTTAGTAAATACGATAAGACAATCTTACACAGAAAAACTTAAAAGTATATAAAAATTATTATAGGATAATAATTATCCTATATGATATTATTTAGCACTCAATATATAAAAGTGCTAAATTTATAAAAAACTTTAGCTAACTTTTATAAAGTTATCACTAAAATTCTTTTTTAGAAATTTAAATTTTATAGGAGAATTAGTATGGCAAAACATCAATTCCAAACAGAAGTAGGACAATTATTACATTTAATGACACACTCTTTATATTCAAATAAAGAGATTTTTATAAGAGAACTTGTATCAAATGCAAGTGATGCTATTGATAAATTAAACTATTTAAGATTAACAGATGAAAATTTAAAAGATAAATATGCGCAGTGGAAGGGTGAGATAAATATCTCTTTTGATGAAAAAGATAAATCTTTAAGTATTATAGATAATGGTATTGGTATGAATGAAGCTGATTTGATAGCTTCTATTGGAACTATTGCAAAATCTGGAACAAAATCATTTGTTGAAGCTTTAACAGGTGATGCAAAAAAAGATTCAAACCTTATTGGTCAATTTGGAGTAGGGTTTTATTCAGTTTTTATGGTTGCAGATAAAGTAGATGTTATCTCTAAAAAAGCTGGAGAAGAACAAGCTTATAAGTGGTCATCAACTGGAACTGGAGAGTTTGATTTAACTCCTTGTACAAAAGAGTCAAATGGTACAGTTATTTATATCAAACTAAAAGATGAAGAAGCAGGTGAATTTGCTTCAAAATATAGAATAAAAAATATTGTAGAAAAATATTCAAATCATATAGCTTATCCAATTTTCTTAAATTATGATGAAGAAGTAAGTGAACCTTTAAGCGAAGAAGATGAAAAAGCTGGTAAAAAACCAGAGAAAAAAATTGAAAGAAAACATGAACAAATAAATGCTGCAACAGCACTTTGGATGCAACCAAAAGCAAAATTAAAAGAACAAGATTATAATGATTTTTATAAATCAATTTCTCACGATAGTTCAGATCCGATGCTTACAATTCATACAAAAACAGAAGGTGTAAACGAATATACAACTCTATTTTACATCCCAAAAATTGCACCTATGGATATGTATAGAGCAGATTTTCAAAGTGGTGTTAAACTATATGTTAAAAGAGTATTTATCACTGATGATGAAAAAGAATTATTACCAATATATTTAAGATTTGTTAGAGGTATTATCGATAGTGAAGATTTACCATTAAATGTAAGTAGAGAAATTTTACAAGAAAATAGAATTTTAGCAAATATCAAACAATCAAGTGTTAAAAAGATTTTAAGTGAAATCAAAAAACTATCAAAAGATGAAGAAAAATATGCTGAATTTGTAGCTCAATATATAAGACCTTTAAAAGAGGGTGTATATCAAGATTATACAAATAAAGAAGCGATTTTAGAACTTCTAAGATACAAATCAACAAAAACTGAAATTGGAAAAATGACTTCTTTAGAAGCATATAAAGAAAGAGCAAATAGTGAACAAAAAGCTATTTATTATATCGTTGGTGAAAATGAAAAAGTATTAAGAAACTCTCCTCTTTTAGAGTCATATAAGAAAAATGATATTGAAGTTTTAATCTTAGATGATAAAGAGATAGATGAGATTATCACTCCTGCAATTGGTGCATTTAAAGAGTGGGAATTTAAAGATATTACAGCAATTGAACCTCCAAAAGTAGAACAAAGCGAAGAAGAAAAAAAAGAAGTTGAAGAAAAATTCCAAGATATTCTTACAAAAATCAAACATAAATTAGGTGATGCAGTAAAAGATGTAAAAGTTACTTCAAGACTTAGTGAATCTCCATCTTGCGTAGTAAAAGATGCAGCAGATGCTCAAATGGCAGCGATGGCTCATATGTTTAGAGCAATGGGACAAGCTATGCCAGAAAGTGCACCAATCTTAGAAATCAATCCAGAGCATGAAATTGTAAAAAAATTAAATGGTTGTGCAGATGAAGCAACAATCGAAGATGTTTCTTGGATTTTATTAGACCAAGCAAAACTAAGTGAAGGTATGGAAATCACTGATACTGTAGCTTTTGCTCAAAGATTATCAAGAATTACTGCTAAAGCTTTATAAATATAACAGCTATTTGCACGCATTTTGCGTTGCAAATAGTTTCTTCTTATTAAAATTCCCTTGAATAAAAACCTATAATATGATAAAGTTATACTTAAATAAAATAACTAAAATATAATTTAAAGGTTAAAAAATGGTTGGAGCTATATTTGAGGGCTTAAAGATGATTTTTAAAACAATTACAAAATTATCTCGACCTTATGTTAGCCTTGAAGAAAATGACTTAAAATTCAAGATAGATAGCGACAACACTTTTAAATACACACTTTCAAATATTGATACAAAAACACGACATGACCCTTATATAATAGATGCTTACACTCTAAGTGCAAATGAAATATATTTAGAATATATCCACACAGATATTGATGTATCTTGGAACGGACAAGCTTTGAGCTTTTTTATAAGTTTATTAAAAGATAATATAAAAGCAAAAAACTTTGATTTAGTAGAAAAAGAAGAGTTTTCTCATTATGAATTTTTGACATATAAAGTTGATAATAGTTATTTTTTAAATGTAATATATATTTATGAAGTAAGCAAAGAGGTTTTTATAGTAGATAAAAAAGCTGAACTTTATGAAAAGTTATTAAAAAATTTTAAAAAAGATTATGTTTATCGTTTTGAAAAAGATAGTAATAATATTCCAAAAATAGAGAACTTAAGTTTAGTAAAAAATAATGCTATGAATAGCTATTTCGCGATTTCTTCAAACTAAGAGTTTTCTCTTAGTTTAATCTATTTTCCAAATACTTCTTTTAGTATTGATGAAGTTTGTTCAGCTGGATTTTTTCTAATTGCAGCTTCTTTTTGTGCAATGATTGTAAATAATCCATCTATTGCTTTAGATGTTACATAGTCATCTAAATTTTGATTTGAATTTCCTGGAAGATATGAATCAACACCAAAATTTTTAGCTAAGTTTGTAACTGAACTAGTATCAACTAAACCTTTTGCACTTGATTGATAATAGTTATTTAAAGTGTCATAGTAACCTGCAACTTCATTTTCTTTCATTGTTTCTTCAATTATTGGTTTAATTGCTTCTTTTAAAGATGAAGTTGTATTCTTTTTAAAATATTCAGTTGCTGCTGTATCACCACCATTTAAGATTTTTTGAGCATCTGTTAAACTCATCTTATCAATAGCATCTACGAAGATTTCAGCAGTTTTAGGAGCAGCTTTTGATGCTGCACTATTCATAGAATTTATTAAATCGTCAGCCATTTTATCACCACCAGCTTTTCTTATAACACTTTCTATTGTTTTGATGTTATCAGGCAGTGGGATTTTTACACTTTTATTGTTTAAGTACCCATCGCTTTTACCAAGTTCTGTTGTAGCAAAAGATACTCCATTTTTTAAAGCTTCTTTTAAACCATTTGAGATTGTAGCGTTATCTAAATTTGAATTTACAGTAGATGTTGTGTTAGAAGTAGTAGTTTTATTATCTGAAATATTTTCCATTACACCTTTTGCAATACTACCTAAATCTAAAGCAAAAGAAAAAGTTGTACCTATAACTAAAGCTGAAACGATAATTGATTTTTTCATAAATTTTCCTAATATTTTATTTAAAAATTGATTATACAAAAAATTCTAAAAATGCTTTCTTATGCTTTTAATTAACTTTTAGATAGAATAGAAACTCTTTATTAAAAAAAATCAAAAAATTAGGAATAATTTAATGGAACAATTTATCCAAGATTGGGGATATATAGCACTATTTTTATATACATTTGGTGGTGGATTTGTAGGACTTGCAATAGCTGGTGCTTTGTCTTATGCAGGAGATTTAAATATTTATATTTGTGTAGCAGTTGCAACTGTATCAAATTTTGTTGGTAGTCAATTTTTGTTTTTTTTAGCTAGAAAAAATAAAACTTATGCAAAAGATATAATGAAAAAATATGGAAGAAAAGTTGCTTTAACTCATTTGATAATGAAAAAATATGGTTCTTTTGTCATTTTTATACAAAAATTTATCTATGGAGTAAAAACTTTAGTTCCTTTAGCTATTGGTATTACAAAATATTCTGTTATTAAATTTACTATTTTTAATGCGATTGCATCTGCTGTTTGGGCTTGTGTTATTGGATATATAAGTTTTACTGCTGGAAAGTTCCTTTTAAGTTTGAGTGAAGATTTTAAATATGTTGGACTTGTAGCTGTAACAGCTATCATTTTGATAGTTATATTTACAAATAAAAATAGAAAATAATTATGCAGTTTTCAGAGCTAAATCTTTCTAAAGAGTTTTTACAAAACTTGGACTCTTTGGAATACAAAACATTAACTTTAATTCAAGAAAAAACTATTCCAGATGCTTTACAAAATAAAGATTTAATAGCAAAAGCCAAAACAGGTTCAGGAAAAACTGTTGCTTTTGGTTTACCAATAGTAAATAAATTAAAAGCAAAAGAGTTTAAGATTCAAGCATTGATTTTAGCTCCAACAAGAGAGTTAGCAAATCAAATAGCACAAAATTTAAGAAATTTATCAAGACATATTCATAATGTAAAAGTTCTAACTTTATGTGGAGGAGTTCCTTTTAAACCACAAGTTGTCTCTTTACAACATAATGCACATATTGTTGTTGCAACACCAGGAAGAGTTTTAAAACATATAAAAGAGAAAAACATAAATTTAGAAAATATTAGTACTTTTGTTTTAGATGAAGCTGATAAGATGCTTGATATGGGTTTTTATGATGATATTATGGAAATAATTGATAATTTACCTAAAAATAGACAAACTATGCTTTTTTCAGCAACTTATGAAAAAAATATAGAAACTTTTGCTTCAAATATTTTAAAAAATCCAATTTATAAAGAAATTTCTGATGAAAAAGAGATTTTTATAAATCAAAAATTTTATGAAGTTACTCCAAGTGAAAAAACAGCACTTATTCCAGCACTTATATCTCATAATCAAGCAAAAACAACTTTGATTTTTTGTAATATGAAAATAACTTGTGAAAAATTAGCTGATGATTTATATGATTTGGGGCTTGATATTTTAACTTTACATTCAGACCTAGAACAAAAACAAAGAGATGAAACTATGGTTTTATTTTCAAATAAATCATATCCAATACTTATTGCAACAGATGTTGCTTCAAGAGGACTTCATATTGATGATGTTGATTTAGTTATCAACTATGACTTAAGTTTAGATGAAAAAATACATACTCATAGAATAGGAAGAACAGCAAGAGCTGGAAAAGGTGGTTTAGCAATCTCTTTATTTACTGAAAATGAAATAGATAAATTTGAAATCATAAAAGAGAAATTTAATAATATTAAAATAGAAAATCCAAAAGATATAAAAGATGATATCTCTTTTGAAATAAATTCAAATTTTAGAACTGTTTTTATAAATGGTGGGAAAAAACAAAAGCTTAGAAAAGGTGATATTTTAGGTGCTTTAATATCTGAAGCTGGTTTAAAAAGTGATGACATAGGAAAAATTGATGTTATGGATTTTTGTTCTTATGCTGCAGTAAAAAGTGATAAAATAAGTAATATTTTTTCAACGTCAAAATCTATGAGGATTAAGGGAAAGTATTATATTATAATAGAAAAATAAGAAAAATAAAAGATAGTAATATTAAGGATAAGTTAGCTTGTTTAGAAACAAATTATTTCTAAAAATTGTAATGATTTTTACTTTGCCAGTGCTAGGTATTTTATATTTTAGTTCGATTTTAGTTCTTGAAAAAATAGAGATGGCTAATGAAGTTGAATTAAATCATAATAACTTACATTACATAAAATCAGTAGAAGAGTTTGTATCTTCTTTAGAAAAAGAGCAAAATTTATCACTTAAATATTTATCAAGTAGAGGTTTAAATAAAGAGTTAATAGAACAACAAGAGATATCTAAAAAAGCTTTATTATCATTAGAAAAATATAAAGAAGAAAAAGCTGAATTAAAAAAATATAAATTAGAAATTAGCGATTTAGTCTCTTTAAGAAAAGAGATTTATAATTTAAATACAACTCCAGAAGAGATAATAAAGTGTTTTAATCAAACAACAAAAACGGCTATTGATTCTATGTTTTTGATTAAATTTGCAAAGTTATCAAATGATTTTAGAGTTGATTTATCAAAAATGAATCATTTTTTAAATGTAAATCAAAATATAGATGGTATATCAAAAATTTTTGTTGATATGTTAGGACAATTAGAAAGAGAAGTAGCGATTTTTGATAGAGATGTAATTATAGAAAGAAACTTAAGTTTCGTTTATCTATTCTTTTGCTTTTTTACCTTGATTTCTTTATTTTTTGTACTAAAAAATATTATTTATAATGAACAAAAATCTTTTGATAAAATTCAAAAACATAAACATATCTATGAAATCTTAAATGCAACAAATAAATTTTTAATGAAAACATTTGATAAAGAGAGACTTTATTCTAATATATGTGAACTTTTAAGTGAAAATGAACATTTAAAATTTTGTTTTATCTATGATTTCTCTTCAAAAATGATTGTTGCTAAAGATGGAGAATTAAAAGATGTTGTTATTTCACAAGTAGATAAATATGGAAATGTTTCTCATGATAATTTAGTTTCAAAAACTATGAAATATGAAACAAATATTATTATAAATAATTTTAAAGAAAAAAATATTTCTGTATTCTATAAAGATGCTGATAAATTAAATATTAGATCTATGGCAACATTTCCTATCAAAAAATTTAATCAAGTTATTGGAGTTTTGATAATCTATTCAAAAGAATTAGAATTTTTTGACCAAGAAGTAGAAATTCTATTTGATAAACTTGTTAGTGATATTACTCATTGTTTAGAAAAAATTGAATATGAAGATATAAGACTGAAGCAAGAAGCTGAATTAAGACTATCTTCTTATGCTTTTGATTCTTCTGCACCTATGATTATTACAGATGTTTATAACAATATAATCAAAGTAAACCAAGCTTTTTGTAAAATAATGGGATATTCAAAAGAAGAAATTGTTGGACAAAATCCAAGAATTTTTAAAACTGCACACCAAGATAAAGAGTTTGTTGAAAACTTATGGAATAGTTTGAAAATAAATGGAAATTGGAGTGGTGACGTTTATAATAAAAAAGCAAATGATGAAATAATTGCTTTAAAAGCTACAATTACGGTAATAAAAAATCAAGATGAGAAAATCACAAATTATTTAGGTCAATATATGGATAATAGTGAGCAAAAAGATAAAGAAAAAATCTTAGAATATCAAGCAACTCACGATAATCTTACAGGATTACCAAATAGATTGTTATTAACAGATAGGATAGAGCATGCTATTACAAAAACTGTAAGACATAAAATCTTTGGTGGATTAATATTTATTGATTTGGATAACTTCAAAGCTGTTAATGATACTTTAGGGCATGATATTGGAGATGTTTTATTAATTACAGTAGCTAAAAAAATAAAACAAGTAATAAGAGATGAAGATACCGTTTCAAGAATAGGTGGAGATGAATTTATAGTTTTAATTGATAATATTGGAAATAATAGTATAGATGCTAAGAAAAATATAACAAGTTTGGCAGAAAAAATAAAAGAGACGTTAAATGACATCACGCATATTGAAGGACATGTAAATATCTCAACACCAAGTATTGGAATAACTTTATTTAGTGATGCTAGTGTTAGTGTAAAAGATATTATTAAACAAGCGGATACAGCTATGTATAGTGCTAAAAAACAAGGGAAAAACGCAATAGAATTTTTCTAAAGATTTTATGGAGCCAATCTTGATATTGACCAAGCTCCATTTTCTTTAAGCTCATATAAAAATCTATCATGAAGTCTATCTTGTCCACCTTGCCAAAATTCTATTTTTGTAGGTTTGATAATATATCCACCCCAAAAAGACGGGAAAGGAACTTCTCCATTTACAAATTTATTTTTTATTTCATCAAATTTTTGTTCTAATAAACTTCTTGAACTAATAACTTGGCTTTGATGTGATACCCACGCTCCAATTTGGCTCCCTTTAGGACGAGACAAAAAGTATTTTAAAGACTCTGTTGTAGAAATCTTTTGAATATTTCCTTCTATTTTTACTTGTCTTTCTAAGTCAAGCCAAGGAAAAAGTGCAGCAGCTTTAGGATTTTCTTCTATTTGATTTGCTTTTGTACTTTTATAATTTGTAAAAAAAACAAAACCTTTTTCATCAAAAATTTTTAATAAAACAGTTCTTATGCTTGGCATCATATCTTTTCCAACTGTAGCAAGGCTAAAAGCATTTGGCTCTGTTAATTTTGCTTCAATTGCTTCATTAAACCAAGTTTCAAACTGTTTAAAAGGGTTTTGGTCTAAATCTTTTATGTCCAAACCTCTGGTAGTATATTTTGCTCTTAAGTTTGTTAAATCCAAATGAAATCCTTTTAAAATTAGTTATTTCTAAATGCGAATCAAATATTAAAAAAAATTATTATATAATTTGTATTCTATTATATAAAATATTAGGAGGAGATTATTTGATCTTCACAAATACTGAATATCTATTATTACTTTTGATACTCCTTCTTTTGATTTTTTTTATATTAAAACTAAAAGAATTTAAAAAACTAAAAAAAGAAAATCATATTTTAAAACAGTATAACGAAGCTACAAAAGATAGTAACATTATTTCGACTGCTGATTTAAAAGGAAATATCACATACGTAAATGATAAATTTTGCGAAGTCTCTTTATATACTTATGAAGAAGTTTTAGGAAAACCACACTCTATTGTAAGAGGTGAGGAAGATGATGAAATTTTTCAACAATTATGGGAAACTATTAAAAATAAAAAAGTTTGGTATGGAGTTTTAAAAAACAGAAAAAAGAATGGTGAATTTTATTGGGTAAATATCAATATTAGACCTATATTAGATGAAAAAAATGAAATTATCGAATATATTGCGATTCGTCATGAGATAACTGATTTAGTATTAAAAACTGAAGAGTTAAAAAGAAACTTAAGACTTGATTCTTTAACAAATATTGGAAATAGATATAAGTTAATAGAAGATGTTTCAAAGTCTGTAAATCCTTGTATATCGATTTTAGATATTGTTAGTTTTAGTGACGTAAATGACTTTTTTGGATATAAAACAGGTGATAATGTTTTAAAAATTGTAGCTAGAAAAATTGAAGAGCTATTAATCGATAAAGAAAATTATAAAGTTTATAGAGATCATTCAGATACTTTTTGTATTGTTGCTCAAAATGAAGATAGAGATAAATTTATAAAAAATATAGATGAGATATCTAAAACAATAGGAAAAGTTCCAATTGTGATAAAAAGTAGAGAATTATATGTTCAATTAAGCTATGTTTTCTCTTTTGAATCAAAAGAAAATTTATTAGAGACTGCAAATATTATTAAAAGATATTCTCAAGCAAATAAAAATATTATTATTTATGATAAAGCTTTAGAGTTAGAAAAAGATTATGAAAAAAATATTTTTTGGACTTTAAAAATCAAAAAAGCATTAGATGAAGATAAAATTGTTCCATATTTTCAACCAATTTACAATTTGAAAACAAGCAAAATTGAAAAATATGAAGCTCTTGTGAGATTGATTGATGGAAATAATGTTATTTCTCCATATTATTTTTTAGATATATCAAAAAAATCAAAACAGTATTTGCAACTTACAAAAACTATGATTCAAAAAACTTTTGATTATTTTAAAGATAAGGATTTTGAATTTTCTATAAATTTAACTTTTGAAGATATAAAAAGTGAATATATTTCATCTTTTATAATTGAGTTATTAAAAGAGTATAAAATAGGACATAGAGTTGTTTTTGAAATAGTAGAAAGTGAAGAAATAGATAACTTTAGGAAGGTGAATGAATTTTTTGTGACTATTAGAGAGTATGGTTGTAAAATTGCAATTGATGATTTTGGTTCAGGATATTCTAATTTTGAATATCTAGCAAAATTAAATGTTGATTATATAAAAATCGATGGTTCTTTAATAAAAGATATTTTGATAAATAAAAGTAGTCAAAATATTGTTTCTATGCTTGTTAATTTTGCAAAAGGACAAAAAGTAAAAACTATTGCTGAATTTGTATCTAACAAAGATATTTTGAATAAAGTTAGAGAGTTAGGTATTGATTATGTTCAAGGTTATTATATAAAAGAACCAATAGCTTCGATTGATGGTTTAAATGATATTATAAGCCTAAGAGAGTTCTCTTAAGTTTATAATTTATCTTCAAAAATATTAAATAACATAAATTTTAAATCTATTTTCATTTTCGCTGATAAAATTTTTTTATTTGAATAGATGTAAAAAGGAACAGTATTTCTCATAGAGTGTTTTAATCTTTTTCTTAATGTTGAAATCTCATCTATATTTATAAGTTCGTCTCCATCATATAAATAAAAATCTTTTGAAATACCCAAACTAAACGATACTATTTGATAAGCGAAAAACAGATCTTCATCTTCATATTTTTTTATAAAATCATCTAATGCACTTTGAAGTTTATTAAGTCTATTTTGTGTGATATATCCAAAACTTTCTCTAAATTTATATCTTTCAACAGTAGAAAAATCTAGTACTTTATAAAACTCGTTTAGATTTTTCCAGGGACTTCTAAATCTTTGCTTTCCAAATAATACTTCTTCAAAACAGTATAAATATTTCATATCTTCTTTTGTTAGTGTTTCTTTGTTTTTTATATCAAAATATCTATTTTTAAATAAAGATATGAGCCAATTTTCATCAAGCATAGAGATTGTATCAAGCTCTTTTTGTTTATTCTCATTTTTAAAATTCCAAAGCATAGAAATAGAGTTTGATAGTTTTTCTTCATCTTTTTCATCTTCAAAATATTTTGTTGCTAAGTATTGAACAACATTTTCAAGTAAAGAGTCAGTTTTTGCTATTCCATGATTAAAGATTACTTTTTTATAAAGATTAAATCTCATTTCAAGCATATGTTCAATATCAATCAAACTCATATCAAAAAAACTCAAATAAAACTTATCTTCTTTTTGAACTAAAACTGCTTGTTTTGTGATACGAATATGGTCATTTGGTCCAGTTATATAACCACTTGCTAACATATCACGATTTATATAATCAAGTCTATCTGCATCAACTGTGCTATTTATAAACTCATGCAAAACTTTAAAATCAAAATCTTCATAAGTTATCTCTTCTAAAATTAAAAGCGATAATTTTTTGATTAGTTTTAAATAATCCTTTTCTTGAGTTTTAAAAACAAGTTCATTTAATTCATAATCAAATAAAAGTTCTAAAAGATTCTCACCAATAGCTTCGTGTAATACATCTTTGCAATTTTTAGTAATTTCTTCATAGTTTTCTTTAAAAGTAAACTCTTTTTCTAAAAGTGCTTCTTTATTTTCTTCTTTTGTTTTTATTTTGTTATAGACTTTTTTTAAAGCATATTCAACTTGATGAGAAAAAGGTAAATGCCCAACATCATGAAGTAGGGCAACTATTCTCATAGTTTGTAATAAAAGAGTGTAAGTTGCTCTTTGTGATTTTGATTTTGTTGGAATTGTAAATTGATATAAAGCTTTATTGTCAAAGTATTCTAACTCTTCGATATTGATATTTAGATTTTCTTCTTTTATGATTTTTAAAATAGCTTTTTTTGATATAGATAAAAAGTTGTTTTTAGTTTTTTTATCTGCATTTAATAAAGCATTTTTAAACATAAATGAACTTAAATGCATAGTTCCAAGACTATGAATAAATCTTTTAGTTGTAATTGATGGATATGAAAAATATGCTAAAGCATTTTGTGTTATGAATTGCAATCTATTTACAATTTTTGTTTGAAGCATCTTTTCTTCAAGTTTTGTATATTCTATATGATTGTAAATAGTGTCGTTTATTAATCTATTTTGTATCTTTAATCCTTTCTATTTTCAAATATTCTTTCTGTAAATTGAGCAAATTTTCCTCGAACTGCTTTTTCAAGTTCTATTGCAAACATTTTAATTTCACTATGTGCTTCATTTGTTTGTTTTAATAAAGTTGTTAGTCCATTATTATATTTATTTAAGTATAAATTATCTATTTGCCTGTTTGAACCAATAACTATTGCCATACAACTTTCATCAAGTCTTGATAAGATTAGTTGTGTAGTTTTTTCACTACTATTTTGCCACTCATCCATAATAACAATCGCACCACTTAAAGTTCGTCCTCTTGCTTCTCCTGGCCAAAGTGTTTCTATAAAATATCTTGATTTTAGTTCATCAATTTTTGAGTTTATTGACTCTTGATTTTCTCTGTTTTCACTCTTTTTTAGATGTTTTTTTGCAATAAACTCTAAAGTATCATATAAAGCCATATTATAAATTCTAAATTTCTCTTCATTCCCTGCTAAAAAACCAACTTCTGCACCTTTATCAAGTGATTCTATGGAGTTTCTTACATAAACTATTTTGTCATAAATCCCTAAATCAATCAATCTCATAGAACAAACAATAGACATCAAAGTTTTTCCACTTCCTGCTTTTGCATCAATTACAAGTAAATCGTACATATTTGATAAAATAGCTTTTGCAAATAGTTTTTGTTTTATGTTTACTGGTTTTATATTTAATGCTTTAAAATCATTCTCTTTTAAAGTGTCTATTTTGCCATTTGTTACTATTGCATATTCAATATTTCCATCACTACTTTCAAATGAATATGAAAAATTTTGCATTTCGTATTCTTTATCAATCGCTGTAATATCTTTATTTTCTAAACTATTAAATAAAGAAGAATCTAAATTTATATTTTTTACAAAATTAAATGTTGGAACTGTTGATTTATCATCGTGTAAGGTTTCAGCTTTTATATTTTTAAAAATAGCAAATGTTCTTGCATAAACATCTAAAGATAAAAAGATAGTTTGACAGCCTTTATAATACTCTTGTGCTATTGAAGCTACTTCAATTATTCTTTTATCATTTGATTCAGAAAGGTGAACTTGTTCAATTTGAGTATCATATTTATCTTTAGAGATAATATCAAGATTTAACTCATCGTTATAAAGTTTTACAACTTTAAAGTCTGATTTATAATCAACTTCTTTGATTTTCATTTTAGCTAATAGTCTTGCAAACTCTCTTGAATAGTACCCTAGCTCATTACTTAACTTTTTTTTATCCTCTAATTCAAGAAGTACAGTTTCAGGGATAACAATATGGTTGGTTTTATTGTCTGATATTTTGTAGAGATTTTGAAGGTTTTGTAAAATGATATTTGTATCTAGTACATATACTTTTTCTTTCATAGAAAAATTTTAGCATAAATTTATAACAGTTGGGTTACAAAACTTAGGAAATTTTTCCTAAGCTCTTGATAGTTTTACTAAAGAGTTTATCATACCTATTGCTGACTCTTCATTTAGTGGTTTATCATAAGTAGTTAAAATCTCTCTAGCTAAGATATTTGCTCCTAAGTGTTGGAACATAATTCTCATTGCTTGAAGTCCTTTTACTCCACCACCACCGCTGTGTGTTGCTAATCCAACAATTTTTTCATTAAAGGCATCTCTCCAATTTTTTGTTGCTCTTGAAGTCCAAGCCATAGCATTATTTAAAACTGGAGGCATAACACCATTGTATTCTGGTGCAACTATAATAAAAGCTTTTAAATCAATAATTTTTGTAGCTAAATCTAAAGCAGATTCTGGAATACCATTTTTTTCTTCTTCAATTGTACTATATAAAGGTAAGTTGTAATCTACTAAATTTATTACTTCAGCTTCGCAATTTTGACTTTGTGCTAGCTCTTTTAATTTAAGAGCTAATTTTTGATTATTATTTGAACTTGCTACTAATATTCCTATTTTTGACATAAATTTCCTTAAAATTTTTTTTAGCATTTGATTATATCAAACTAATTTTAATATATATCTTTTGATAAAAAAATTAAAAAAAGAAAAAAAATAGATATAATAATTTTATGTATTTCTAAATTAATTTATTGAGTTAAAAATGAAACCATCAAAAGAAGAACAATTTCTCAAAATAATAAAAGTTATGCCTTCTGTTTTTGTTGTAGTTTTTTCTCTGTTTGTAATTTTATTTTTATATTTTGAAAATAAAAAAACTTTTAATAAAGAAAGAAAAGAGATAGAACAAAAATATATTTTAAAAAATAAAGAAATTATAAAAGAAGAAGTATTAAGGGTATTTACTTTTACAAAACAACTTCAGAAAAACACAGAAGAAGAATTAAAACAAAATGTAAAAAATAGAGTTTATGAAGCTCATGAAATGGCTACAAACATCTATGAAAAATATAAAACAACAAAATCAAAACAAGAAATATTTCAATATATAAAAGTTGCTTTAAGTGGTATAAGGTTTAACGAAGGAAGAGGCTACTTTTTTATTGATGATATTTATGGAAACAAACTCTCTCACCCAATTGATACAAGCATTGAAGGTAAAAACTTTTTAAATTATACTGATGTAAATGGATATAGATTTTTTGAGAATATTGTAAATACAATAAAAGATAAAACAGAAAGATTTGATGAATATTATTGGTATAAACCAAATACAAACAAAGAAATAGGGCGTAAAATTGCGTTTTATAAAACTTTTGAACCTTTAAATATTGCTATTGGAACTGGAGAATATTTTGATGATTTTGAAAAAATAATTCAAAAAAAGGCTTTGGAATACATAAATTTAGTTAGATTTGGAAAATCTGGTTATATTTTTATAATAAATTATGATGGAACATATTTAAACCATATTAGAAAAGATTATATAGGTAAAAACTATTTAGAAAATGATGAAGTTAAAGATAAAAAACGAGTTATTACTGATTTAATAAATATTGCTAAAAATGGAAATGGTTTTTATACTTATATACAAAATAAACCTAGTACAGAGTATCCAACAGAAAAAATAAGTTTTGTTCAAGGAATGGATGACTGGAATTGGCTTATTGGAGCTGGATTCTATGAAGATGATTTAAAACAAGAGATTCTGAATGTTAAAGAAAAGTTGGACAGAAATTATGAAAAATATGCACTAAATATTTTAATTCTTGGAATGATTTTAATTATATTTTTATTGGTAGCTTCAGGATATGTTTCGATTTTTTTAGAAAATAAACTAAAAGAGTATAAAAAAGAGTTAGATAATAAACAAGCGATTTTGTATCAACAATCAAAAATGGCTGCAATGGGAGAGATGATTGGAAATATTGCTCATCAATGGAGACAACCTTTATCTATAATTACAACTGCAACAAGTGGTATGGTTTTACAAAAACAAATGGGAGTTTTAACTGATGAATTCTTCTTTGAAGCTTCAAATAGAATAAATGCTTCTTCTCAATATTTATCTCAAACAATAGATGATTTTAGAAATTTCTTTATACCAAATAAAGAAAAATCAAAAGTTAATTTAATAGAGATATTTAAAAAAACATTGGATTTAATTTCAGCTCAATTTAGTTCAAAAGATATAAAGATTATAAAAAATATTGAAGGAGTTGAGTTTGAAAGTTATGAAAATGAGCTTATTCAAGCATTAATAAATATCTTAAATAATTCAAGAGATGAACTTATAAAAAAAGATGATGAAAGATTTATTTTTGTAGATGCTTTTGAAAAAGACAATTTTATAAATATAACTATAAAAGATAATGCTGGTGGAGTAATAAAAGAGAACTTAGATAAAATTTTTGAACCATATTTCACAACAAAATATAAAAGCCAAGGAACGGGAATAGGGCTTTATATGACCGAAGAGATTATTACAAAACATCTAAATGGAACTATTTGTGTTGAAAATGTAGAATTTACATATGATGAAAAAGAGTATTTTGGTGCAGAGTTTACAATAAAAATTGATTTGAATACTAATTTGGAATAAAAGTTTTATATAAAGATGGTGCGAATGGTGAGAATCGAACTCACACTCCGAAACCGGAACGGGATTTTAAGTCCCGCGCGTCTACCTATTCCGCCACACTCGCACAGTGTATAATAAAAATCAAAAGTGGTGGTTCGAGACAGAATCGAACTGTCGACACAAGGATTTTCAATCCTTTGCTCTACCGACTGAGCTATCGAACCATTTACTTTTGAAAAAGTGGTGGTGAGAGAAGGATTCGAACCTTCGAAGCCGTAGGCGGCGGATTTACAGTCCGCAGGATTTGACCACTCTCCAACCTCACCATAAAAAACTTAAACTAATTGGATGGGGTAGAAGGATTCGAACCTTCGAGTGACGGTACCAAAAACCGTTGCCTTACCGCTTGGCGATACCCCAATAATTTAAGTGGACGCAATTATATACTTAAAATAATTAAACTTAGCTAAAGAAATAACATAATTATGAATAAATTTTTAAAAATTTATTCATAAGGAGTTGGAATTGGAGGAAATTGTTCAAAAGATTTTTTTATAGCACTTGAAATAGAAGCTTTATATTTTTGATTTTGTGAAGGATTTGAGAACTGTAAGAACTCTATACTTCCTTGTTCTGTTTTCTCTTTTTTATAAACATAAGCAACTTTTTTACCAAGTTTTATAGCATTTTCATATAAAGTTTTTGCATATTCATTTATATAAGGGAACTCTTTTTCTTTTATTTTATCTCCCCAGCAGAAAAATACAAATTTTCCAGCAGGTATAAAATTTGCAGCATCAAGATACATAATATCTCTATCAAACTCTGTATTTTGAGCTGAATTGTATCTTTCTAAATCTTCATTAAACTTTATGAGTAAAGTTGAAGCATCAATATTTCTTTCTATTAAGTTGAATAGATTTTTTATCTCTACGATTTTACCTTTACAAGACTCTCTCATAGCTTGTTTAAATACAGTTATATAATTCTCCGCTTTTAGTTCTATTAGTTTATCAAAGTCTTCAAAATCTTGCTCTAATAGATATTTATTAGAATCAAATCCCATTGGAGTTACAACTGGATTGTACAAAAACACAGTTCCAATAATATTTTGTTTTCTATCTTTTGTTGTTTTTATCAGATTTTTGAACTCTTTTACTGATATTTCTTCACCTTCCTCGTTGAAGTACATATAACTTTGAGTTAAAAATATCTCTTCATATTTAGTTTGTATCTCTCCAAAATACTGCATTTATTGTTTTCCTTTTTGATATATTTTAAAATCCCCACATTGTTGGATTAGTTCTTGATAATATTTTGTATTTCCAAAATCTTGTTTTAGAGTATCAAAATATTTTGCTCCATTTTTTTGTAAAAATGTTTCGTAAATTGTTCCATAATTATATTTTGATTCACCGTAATATTTCCATCTATCTTTTTCATTACTTAAATCAGCAAGTGCAAGATAAGCTTTTGAAATCATATAAGTTAATTTTGCTTGGAACTCTTTATCTTTTGAATTTTCTAAAGCAATATTGTAGTGTTTTATTGCTTTTTCTAACTTCTCTTTTTGTAGAAGTGGTGAGCCAATAGAGTAGTTGCTTCTATAAACAGTAGTAATTCTATCTGAGTTTCCAAAATAACTTAGGTTATATAAAGCATTTGCAAAAAGATAGTTATCCATTACACTTTTTGGATTTTTTTCAAGTTCTGTTTTTATAACAATCATTTTTGTTAAAAACTCTTTTATAGTTAAAACATCTTGTTTACCTGTTCGGTTGTTTCCTTTTATAAAAGTATTAAAAGGGTTAAATTCGATTTTTTCATTTAAAAAAGGAGTATTTGTCTCTAAAGCTTCTTGAAATTTTAAGTTATTTATCAAAAGCCTAGTTTTTGTTGCATAAGCATGATTGTTTACCTGTTTAGAAAAACTTTTTTGCATATACTCTTTTAGTTTAGAATCTGGAGTCGATTTCATAAAAATTTCAAATCTTTCCATCAACTCTAAATCAAAAGCTGACATATCTAAATAGTTTATATATTTTGATAAAAAGGCATTAAATTTATCATTTTGTTTTTTATATAATTTTTCTAAAATTACAAAAGTATAATCATGAATTGATTGAGAAGTGTGATCTTTTTTTGTAAGTTCTGTCATTTTAGTATAAATTTCATTTTCTGTTTTTATATCGATTTTTTCTAGTTTTTCTAAGTATAAAATATATGCTAATGTTTGCGCTTCGTGTGAGTCTGGATATTTTTCTAATAACTCTTTACTATATTTTGAAGCTTCTACATAATTTTTTTGGAAGATACTAAAATAGGCAAGGCTAAGATTTACTAAATACATATCATCTCTTTTTATAGTTTTAAGAAATTCAATATATTTTTTTGGAAGTTCTACTACTGTTTCTTCATTTTGATTAAAAAATAGTTGATAATTTAGAAGTTCTCTAAAAAGGACAAAGTCAAGCCATTTTGAGTTTACATCTACTTTTTTAATATTTTCTAACTCTTCTAAAATATTACTTTCAGGTTTTAAACTTCTAAGAGCATAAAATTTTGTTTTTTCTTCATTGTTTTGGGCTTTTGCTAAAAGTTCATTCCATTGTTCATTTGTTTTTATGTGAAAAAAGTTGTAATAGCTTAAATGTGAGTTTATTTTACTTTCATCTAGCAATTTTGAAAATTCATAAACACCTTTTACTGTTTCGCCATTTTTTATCAGAGCGCCTGCATAAATACCTTGAATCCAATCTTTTACGATAGTTTTCGTATCATTTTGAAGTAGATATTTATATTTTTCATAGATTTTTAAAGGTTCTTGTTGTTTAAAGTGTGCAAGTCTAAAAGCTAAATAAAAATATCTAAGTTTTAAATATTGTGAAGTTGTTTTATCAATATTATTTAAAGCTTCATCTATATAACCTTCACATCCTGTTGGAACAGGTTTATAATAGTCATAAGTTACACAACTTTCTTGCTTTTCTACAAATTTTATATATTCTGAAATTTCATTATCTCTTAAAAGGTTAAGATTTTTTCTTTTATAAATAAAATCTTCTATATTTTCAATTGAGTATCTATTTTTTAACTCTTCTTGCCACTCTTTTAGATTTGCTTCTTTATTTTTTCGTTCATATTCATAAATAATTGTATTATAAACAGCTGCTTCATCTAAGTTTGAATAGTTTGCTAGTGGGGAATTTCTATCATCTAAAAATATAAACTCTTTTTCATAAGGGTCAATCCAATATCCGCAAGAAAATAAGTTTATATTTAATATAAATATAAAAAATAGAGCTCTTAAAATCATAGTTTTCCTTTTATTAAATTGTTTAAATCGAATTTGTTTTTATATTTTAAAGTGTAAAAAATAACTTCATCATATCTATTTTTTGATAAATCTAAAAAATCTTTTAGTGCTATTTTTATATCTTGTTCATTTGAGTTTTCAAGACGAAATATATCATCTTTGTATATATATCTTCCCTTAAAGTAGTGGCTATTTAGAACTTTATATCTGTTATTTTCTAGTTTTTCAAAATCATTATTGAAATCTTTTTCTTCAACTCCTTCAAATAAACTTATAGTTTTTTCTTCTCTAAATTGAATAGCTTGAGAATAAAGTGGAAGAGCAAGTTTTAGTTTTAGTGGATAAACATCAAAATTGTAGTGATATTTTTTTGCAATTTCATTATCTAAAATAGAGTTTTTTGTATTAAAATCACCAATATTTGACATATTATAATACATCAAAACTCCATAATCAACTGGTGGAATACCTGTTTTTGTGTAGTATTTTATTTGGTGAAGTCTTATAGTTGCACTTATTTTTTTATTTAGTTTTTCTTTTAAATCTTCAAGTAAATTAAAGTAGTTTGACCTTGTACTTAAACTCCAATCACAATCTATTTGAATTTCATCAAATTTGTAGTTTTTTAAAGTCTCTAAAATCGCTTTGCTAACTAAAGAATAATCTACATTTTTCATAGTTTCATTTGTGATATAAATAACTGGAATAAAGTTTTTTGGAGCATCTTTGATGTTTGTTTTTAGTAGTTCTAATTTCGTAGAAAAATTTACATCTAAAACTTTTATATAAAGTTTTTCATTTATATTTTGTTCTTCAAAACTATTTTCCCAAGAGTAAAATGAGATTTGAATATCTTTTTTTTGAGTTTTATTGTAACTAAAAACAATAAGTGCAAAAACTGAAATTAGACTTATCAAAATTACTATTTTTTTCATATATTTTCACTTTCACTATATTTATAATCTAAGTGTAAATTTGCTAGAGAAATTGCATTTTTTACTCTAGTACTTGCTACATAATAGATATTTAGCTCTTCATTTATTCTTTGAAAAGAGAGTTTGTTTTTTGTGTTTAAAATATCTTTTTTAGAGATGAAATCATCAGCCATCAAAACTTGTTCGTATTCTAAACCTTTTGATTTATGAGCAGTTGTAAAGATAATGTCTGCATCTTTTTTATCATTTACTAAATGCTCTTTTATTTTTTTATTTATCTCAAAAATATTATCGCCATAGGCATTTATAAACTTTATTATATTTAGATAATCTTGATTTTTTGTATCTTTTGCAAAAGTTTCAAGTTCATTTATTGTTTCAAAATCTTTTATTTCATCTATTGTGATTTTGTCGTTTTTTTTCTGTTTTAGATAAAAAATAGAATATACAGTTTGATTCATAAATGAATAAGAGTTATATCCACCTTCAAAATATATTTTTTTCTTTTGATGAATATAATAAACTAATTGTTGAATCAAACCAAAAGTTGTTCTAGCAATAATACAAAAAGGTTTAGAAAAATCTATAAATTCTTTTCCAATTTTTGTATTTTGTTCCATTCCAAAAATCTTTAAAAGATTGCTTGAGTTTAATTCATAAAGATTGTTTAAACTTGATTGTAAAAATTTTGCATAGTTATTTCCAAATCTAAAACTCTTTGTTAGATGAAATGCTGGTAAATCAACTTTATTTAAAGCATTTGTAGCAAATCTAAAACTATAAATTTGTTGAAAACTATCTCCAACATAAATTCGTCTACAATTTTGATTTTCAATAATTCCTATCATCACATCGCTTATATCTTGTGCTTCATCTACTAAAATTAAATCATAATTTAGATTTGTAGAAACCTTTTTATTTAGATAAAACATTTTTAGATAAAAATCATGTGTTGCATCAATAACTTTGTTTTTCATACTTGAAAGTAAGATTTTTAGATGAGCTAAAACTCTTTTTTCATTTTTACCTATAAGTTCTAAAATTTTTGCGCTTAAATCACTTTGTTTTTTATAACTATCAAGAAGTTTTGAATCAAGATTTATCAAAGAAGAGTTGCAATAAAAAGTTATTAAATCTTTTACTAAAGCTGTATATTCCAAGCTTGGAAAATAGTTTTTTTGATTTGTTTGGAACTCATAAGTTGTGATAACTTTTTCAATAATATAGTTTTTTAAATCATTTGTTAGATTGTAGTTGTATGCTTGAATCCTATTATAAGCAAGTGAGTGAATAGTGCTAACGTGCAAATATGAGAGATTATAATTTTGTAGTTTTTCTTGAAGTGAAACTTGCAAAGATTTATTATAAGCAAGGTATAAAATTTTTAAATTTGAGTTTTTTTTTGCATATTCAAGAAGTGTTGTAGTTTTTCCACTTCCTGCTACGGCATTTATTTTAAAAGATAATTCTTTACTGTTTATGATTTTTTCTTGCTCTTTTGTTAATTTCATAATTTAAACAAAAACTCTTTTTGTATCAAGCTTTTTTATATCGCTAAAATTGTCCAAATAGTCTAAATAACAAACTAGATATTTTCTACTTAAATCAAATCTTTGTTTGAAATTGTGAATTTCTATATATCCATCTTCTTTTATAATCTCTCTCATAGCTTTTATAATTTTATTTAAGCTTTCAAAATGTATAAAAATATTGTGTTGAAGCCTTATTAACTGTTTTTTTGACGTTAAAGTTTTGAAAATATCATCTCCTAGTTTTCTATCAAGGTCAAGTTCATCATAGATGTTATAAGGAGCTGTTGGAGTAACATCTTCTATTTTTACTCTGTTTAACACGATATTTTCTAAATCTTTTGCAAAATCTTCTTTTATATTTGCATTTTTATATAATAAACCATCTTTAATCAAAAATTCTTCATTTTCAAGTTCATCAAGTGCAGTTTGTATGAAAGCTTGACTTGCCCATTTTAATCTAAGATTTATTGAAGCATTTGAAAGTAGGGCATAACTATTTTTTGTGTAAATATCTTTTATAAATTTTTTTATCTCTTCTTTTGTAGAAAGAGAATAAATAATCAAATTTTTGGTATCTACAAAAACATCTTCCATATTTTGTGCAAATTCTATTGCTTTTTCATGTGATAAAGCAAATCTTTGAGTTGAAGAGATGATTCCTAAACCTTTTTTATGAACTTCAAGAAGTTGTTTATAAGCATTTACAAAGTCTCTTTTTTCCAAAAATTCCAAAAGATTTCTTTTTTGGTTTTTTCTCATTGGGTCAATTATAGGATTTAAGACTTTACCTCCACAAATTGTTTCATTTCCACTTCTTAAAATAACTTTCTCTTCAAAAACTGTAAAAAGTTGCTCATTTGCTTTTAAAGTTGCAAAACCATTTTCTAAACTTGAAATACAATCAAAAAGTAAAACTTTTACATCAACTTTTTTTGCTCCAATAAATAAAGTATATGTTTGATTGTGATTTAGTTTTTTATTTTTTAAACATTTAAAAGATATATCAATACCATCAAAACCTCTGATATATCCTTTTTTTGTGATTAAATCACCTTTGTTTAAAGAATTGGCATCTACATTTTGTAGATTTAAAGCAGCACGATTTGAGATATTTGCTTCTAAGACATTTTGATTATGAACTTGAATATTTTTTATTTTTGTCTCTTTTTGTGTTTGGCAAATAAAAACTTTTTCATCAAGTTCACACTTTTTTCCTAAAATTGTTCCTGTTACAACAGTACCAAAACCTTTTGGTGAGAAGATTCTATCTATATAAAATCTAAAAAAATTCTCTTCTTGTTTTATAGAATTTTTTATACTAAAAAGTTGAGTTTTTAGTTTTTCAATAGAATTTTCATCATAAATAGAGACGCAAGAGATAAATTTTATATCAAAATCAAACTCTTTTAAAAACTCTAAAATTGACTCTTTTTGTAATTCAAGTTCATCTAAAGTTACTAAATCTTTTTTAGTTATTACTACAATTATCTCTTTTAAACCTAAAAGATTTATTATTTCTATGTGTTCTATGGTTTGTGGTTTTATACCTTCACTAGCACTAACTACAAGCATAACATAGTCAAATCCAAAAGCTCCTGCAATCATATTTTTTACAAGTTTTTCATGTCCAGGAACATCAATAAAAGCTATGTTTTGTTGACCTTTAGAGAGATTTGAAAAAGATAAATCAATAGTTATTCCTCGTTGTTTTTCCTCATTTGTTGTATCTCCTTCAAAGCCATTTAAAGCACGAATTAGTGCGGTTTTTCCATGGTCAATATGTCCTGCTGTTCCAATGATTATATTTGACATTATTTTATACTCTCAAAAAGATTTTTTAATATTTCTTCTATTTTTTTGCAATCACTTTCTAAAATAGTTCTAAAATCAAGTAGTACTTTATCATTTTCTATTCTTGAAATAATAGAGTTCTTTCTTAAAATCTCTTCTAGTTTATTTGGTTTGTAATTTTTGTATTCTAAAGCTAAAGCAATAGTTGGAATTTTTTTATTTGGAGTTGTTCCTCCTCCAACCATTGTTGAAGTTTTTATAACTTCGCACTTTATGAAGTTTTCGCATTTTTCTTTTAGATTATTTGCTCTTTGTTCTAAAGTTTCAATTTTTGTGTTTAGCATTTTAAGTGTTGGAATACTATCAAGTTCATTTTTTAAGTATGAATTTAAAGTCTCTTCTAAAAGTGCAAGAGTTATTTTATCAACTCTTAACATTCTTAGAAGTTGATTTTTTTTGATTTTTGCTATTAACTCTTTTTTCCCTATGATTATTCCTGCTTGTACACTTCCAAAAAGTTTATCTCCTGAAAAACTAAGTAAACTTGGTTTGTATTTCATAATATCCAAAATTGATGGTTCATCTTTGTTTAGATTATATGGTAAATCTATTATATGACCACTTCCCATATCAAAATAGTCAATCAAGCCATTTTGTTGTGCAATTTTTACTATATCTTCAAAGCTTACTTCACTTGAAAATCCTTCAATAGAGTAGTTTGATTTGTGAACTTTCATAAGCATTGAAGTTTTTTCACAAATGGCATTTTCATAATCTCTTAAATGAGTTTTATTTGTAGTTCCTATCTCTTTTAGTTTTGCTCCACTTTGATTCATAACTTCTGGAACTCTAAAACTTCCTCCAATTTCTACAAGTTCACCTCGACTTACTATTACTTCTTTATTTTTACAAAAAGTATTTAGTATTAGAAATACTGCACTTGCATTATTGTTTACAACTATTGCATCTTCACAAGAAGTCAAAGCTTGTAGAGATTTTGTGATATGTTCGTATCTTTCTCCTCTTTTTCCTTTTTTTAAATCATATTCTAGGTTATTATAAGTAGTTGCAATCTTTATAGCTTTTGTAAGTGATTTTTCATCTAATAAACTTCTCCCAAGATTTGTATGCACGATAATTCCAGTTGCATTTATCAAACTTTTTAAAGATGGTGAAGTTAAATCTTTGTAAGAGTCTAAAACTTCATTTATAAGAGTGTTTTCATCAATTTTTTCTATTTTATTATTTAAAATATCGTTTCTTAATTCTTCTAAATTTTTTTTTGCAATTTTTGTTATCAAAGTTCTTGATAATCCTTCAAAAGCCTTATTCATAATAAATTTATCAACTTTTGGAATGGATTTTAGTAAACTCATTTTTACCCTTTTATATATTTTTAAAAATCTTTTGAGTAAGATTTGAAACTTACAAATGGGAGGTTAGTGTACCTGGTGGGCACCACAGGCTTCAACCCTGATTGACGGTTTTGATGACAACGCCGTGGGAGGTTCGATTCCTTCACCTTCTCGCCATTTAAAATGGGTTAGATTATAGCTTATTTCTAATACTACAAAGCTTAATATAGGTAAATGTTTTTTTACTTAAACTACTTTAAAAAATAATTTAATACAATATCAATAAGTTTAATTTTAAAAATCGGGAAACAAAATGAAAAAAATAGTTTTAGCCTTGGTAATTTTGATAATTTTAGTAATTACAATAGTTTTTTTATATCCTTCTGAAAATAGTAACAATGATATAAACTCAAAAAACTATCAAGAAACATCTACAAAAAAGAATGACCCAAAATTTCAAAATGATTTTGGAAATATGTATGCAAATGGTACTAATGTTCATCAATCATATGAAGAAGCTATAAAATGGTATGAAAAATCAGCAAATCAAGGTTACGCAGAAGCTCAATATAATCTTGGAACAATGTACCAAAATGCTATTGGAGTTGAACAAGACTTTAAAAAAGCTATAAAATACTATAAACAAGCAGCTGAACAAGGACATGTTGAAGCAAAAGAAAATCTTGAAGCAATTTGCGAAGAAAATCCAGAACTTTGTAAATAGATTAATTCTTTTGTGAGAAGAAGAGTTTTTTTGCTTTTATATAATAGAAGTATAAAAATCTAAAATCTAAATAATTTGCAAAAATTTTATAATAGAGTTTTAGAAAATATAAAGAGAGAAAACTCTCTTTATATATTATTACTATTTGTTTAAGCAATCATCAATTGTAATGGCTATAGGTTTTTGATGTGTATTTTTTGCACTTCCAAGCAAATTTGTTACTTTTGATTGAGAATTATCCCAATTAGCCTGAATATCTTTACTTGATAATTGATTTCTTGAATTAAAGATTCTCTTAAAATTATCGCAGTAATAGACCATATAAGCTTGCTCATTTAGTGATGTTTCTAGATATGTCCATCCGTTAGGATCATATGTGTCACTGCTATCACTTGATACTAAAACATCATAATACCATTTATCTTTTATGTTAGAAAATTTAATTTCTTTCATATGTTCGCTAACTCTTAATTTCACCATTTCATCTATTTCTAAAGAATCTCTTCTTACTTGTCCAATATAATGGTTTTGGGGAGTTCCATTTTGATCTTCTGTCCATAAAAGATATATTGCAGATTTCATTCTATTTGAAGAATCAAATCGCTCAGTAGCATACATATTACAACTTGCTCCTAAAAATATTAATATGAAAATTAATACTCTTTTTAAATTGAAAATATTCTTCATCTTTTATCCTTATAATTTGCCAGTTTTCATAGCTTCACAAAGTTTTTTGGCTCTAGTTTTTACCTGTTTATACCAATTACTTTGTTCCATATTTATAGAAGCTTCTACATACTTTCCATCACTTATTAGCTTAAGAGTATTTTTAAAGCTAAGTAGCCCTTTTATTCCCATATTGTAAGCCATATCTATTAGAATGGCTTGTCTTACATCATCTAATTTATCAAAAAATGACAACTCTTTTGATAGGACATTTTTAACTCTCTCAAGCTCCTTTTTTAACCAAGTTTTAGCTATTTCTTCACTTACTTGATAGCTTGTTTTTGAAGTACTAGTAGTTGCACCAATACTTTTTAATTCATCTTGGTTCAAAGGATTTGCTTGGATATTTCTTCCATAACCAATGGTGTCAAATCCAGCAGGACATTTGTAAACTGTTTTACTAAAACCTTCACTTTGTGCAGTAAAAGGTAGTACAATTTCTATTGCTGACATTGTTAACCTTTATTGTTCTTGATAAGGGTCATATGTTTGTGCAAGTATAAACATAGTTGTATTTTTATCTATTGTATCGACTTTTACATCGTGAGATATAACTCTTTTCAAAAAATCTTCCATCTCTTGTTGGCTAGTCCATGTTTGTTTCATTCTTACACTATACTCTTCATACCATTTTTTGATAGCAGTTTTATCTTTGAGATACAACCATTTCCCTTTTGAGCATATTGCAACACTATCGCTCATATTTGCAACATTTTTAATAATTGATGCTTCTTTTTCTTTATCTCGTACATGTGCAAGATAATTAACTTGAGCTCCATGTTGTATTGGATAGTATTCCACGGATTTTCGTTTTTTCTTTATTGCATTAACTTCATTTCTAAAAGAAATTTCTTCATCTTTTAGAAACTCAGCTACTGCATTTATTGTAGAGTCTGCTCTTCCTTGAGTATGTTTTTCTATTTCTACATCACTAGCTAAAACATAGTTTAAAGGGTTTAATATCTCTTCAAAATCGAGTTCTGAAGGTATTGTATGTGGTTGAGTTGTAAATGATACTATATCGTGAGTATCATAATCTCCAGTAATAAAATAAGAAGGGTTATTTAAAAAATCTTTTTCAAAATTTTCTTTAATAATTAAAACATTTCTATCATGTTTTAACTCTTTTATTTCAAGATGATTAGCCTTTTCTTTACCTTCTTTAGTTAGATAAATACCAAAGATTTTTTTGCCATTAAACTCTCTGTAATATGTAACATATCCTTCAAGTTTTTCAAAAATACTTTCAAGACCAATTTCTTTTAAGAATTGATATTCTTTTGATGAAGTGTCATTTTTTAATGTTTTATCAAACATTATTGAGTGAGGTTTTGTACCTGCACCATATCTCATAAGTTTTAAGACTGGTGCTTTTGCTTCACGAAAACTTATTGCACAATTAAAAATTCGTGTAAACTCGGCAATTCCAACAATGTCTTCTTTAAGAATAAAACTTTCAATGATAGGATTAATATCATCTTCTTTTATAAAATACTCATTAAACTTCTTACTCATCTTAGTTCTCCTAAATATTTATTTTTATCTCTTTTTGTTGTTTTTTATCAAGTATCACATCATCAATAAATATATTTTGATGTGATATCTTGATAGTATGTAAACTAACTTTCTTAAATATTCTTATAAAAAAGTTAGGTTTCTTTGATGAAAAAGTTTTATCACCTATTTTATATACTTCAAATTTAAAGCTAATTTCTAGTGTGTAATAAGGATAAAAAAGCATATTAGCAATTTTGTTTAAAGGTAGTGAAAATTCTTTATAGAACTTAGGTAAAATAGTGGCGTATTTATATAAAATATGCTCTTTTAATTTATCTTGAGCTATAGATTTTTCACTTTCTAAAATAGATGATAAATCAGCCAAAGAAATGGTAGTTTTCATTTTATTCCATCCAAAATGGTTTTTTTTCAAAGCCTATATGATATACTAGCCATTGCATTACAACTTGATGTTCTCCTAAATTGATAATATTAAAATTTTTTTCTATACCTATAATATATCCTTTGGGAGACTCACTTAAACAACGATTTATATATTCTTGAGCTTTTATTATTTCATTCTCATCATAGTTTACATCTGGGTCTTTGTGACCTACAGTAACTCTTTTGATAAATTGAATAGAACTTAAATTGAAAACTTTAGCCATTTCTTATCCTTTTATTGAATCTCTTCTTTTTTACTTGAAGAATTATCTGCTTTTAATTTATTCGATTCTACTGGGGTAATAGAATTTTGAATAATATCAAGCACTCTAGAAAGACCTTCTGTCATTCCACCATCTTTTGCTTGCAACTCAACATGGTATTTAGCAGATGTATCAGTTTTTCTTGAATTCTCTTTATGAGAACTAATTGAACCTTTTACATTTACTTTTGCTTTAAAGCAAAGAAATCCAAAACTTGCTTCTGATTCTAAAGTTCCTGATTTATCATCAGAAGTTTTTTCTTCTTCAGAAGTTTTTACTTCCATATCAAAAGTGATATTTAAATCTGTAATCGATAAACTCGGAATTTTTACGATAGATAAAAGAGGTGTTTGAACAACCATATCTGTTGATTCATAACCAATTATTTTTCCTTTGTCATCGTATTTAGGAGTTTTGTTTTGATATTTGAAGTCAATTGTTCTAACTTTATTTTTATCTTTGTCTTCAAATCCAACTGTATTGATAAATGTTGCTGTTGAGTTTGCAAGTTTTAATTGTGCATCGCAAGCCGCCAAAAGTGGTGCACCAATAAGTGAATCCATTGGTAAACCAGTGAATTGATTAGTAATTTCTGTTGCCATAATAATTTCTCCTTTTTTAATATATTTTTTTGTAAGTTAGTTGAAAATTTTTATTCTACATTGTCTGTTCCCTCCTTATTTTGGATTAGCTCTTTTGTATAGCCTTGAGATTTATTTATAAGTTCGTTTATCATTCTTGCTGTTCCCTCTGGTAATTCATGTCTAACCATTGTTAAACTAATATGTGCACTTATTCCTTTTTGTTTTGCAATACCTCCACCTATGATGTCAACTTGTAAAGTTGGTAATTTATTGAATTCTTTTATTTCAGATTCTTCACTAGCTTTTGTACTTTCAACTCCTACTAATTGTAAGTCAAAATCTGTAGTGATTTTTTCAATATGAACAGGATTTATAGGTAAGAGATTTATATATGGAACTTCATAATATTTTGTTTTATAACTTGTCTCATCCGAATTTGGAATACCAATTTTTAGTTTTTTTGGGAAAATACCAGGAAGAGGTTCATCTGTTTTATTTCCTAAAGCATCTTTTTTCAATTTTTTTGTAAAAAAAGTAAAAAGATGAGAAAGTTGAGATTCTTCTACACTACTTTGAGCTTCTGCAACAGATTTTGCAATAGAAATAACAATATCGCTTAAAGAATTAATACTTGAGTTTTCTGACATTTTATATCCTTTTTTTTATTATTTTTAAAAATTTATCATAAATCTTATAATTCAAATTATAAGATTTATAGCCGATTTCATGGGCTATAAATCTTATAATTTGTCAAGGGATTTTATGTATAATTTTCAAGGATAAAAAAGTTTTAGTGTGAGAAATTTAATAAAAAAGGAATCAAGATGAAAAATTTTTTGAGAATATCAATAGTATTGATTTTGTTATTTGCAAATATATCTTTATTTGCAAATAGTGTATTAGGTGATCTTACTACTAGATTAGATAAATGTGTGAACTTTGAAAAAGAAGTTAAAGAAAATAAAGCTTTAGATTATAGTTTGTTTATAAGATTAAACAAAGAAACAAAACAAAATGAGAATTATATTTATCCAGTTCCTATTAATGAAAAAGAAACTGTTCGATTATATACATTTTCAACACAAGAACAAGCTTATATTAAATTAAAAAATTTAGTAGATAAATATACAGTTTTGGAAAAGTTTGCAACTATATTTCCTTTATTAGAAAGTAAAGAACAAACTATTGATTTGCAACCATCTATAAAAGATGAAAATAATGGGTTTAATTGTTATATCAAAAAAGGTAATGAAACTTGGATAGCATCTTATCCTTATGGAAAAAAAGATAGAGAAGAAAAAAAGGTGATTACTATTATTCAGGATAATGGTACCAATACTAAAATGTATTTTTATAAAAAAAATACATTTGATGACTAATTCTATTAGACTAAAAGAAAGAGTTTAAAACTCTTTCTTTTTTAGTTTATAATTATTGCTTTATGAGTTCTAGGAATTACTTCTCCGATTATGCTTGCATATCCAAAACTATAATCTTCTAGTTCTTTTATAAACTCTTTTGCATCCTCTTTTTTCATTGCTATTAAAAGTCCACCAGAAGTTTGTGCATCACAAAGTAGCGCTTTATAAATATCTGAAACATTTGGTAAAAATTCAATTTTATCTTCCACATACTTCATATTTCTTCTTGTTCCTCCTGGAATTACATCATTTGACGCAAAATCAAAAGCTTCTTTTACGAAAGGAACATCATTGTGAGAAATATTAAGTGTAATAGAGTTATTTGTACACTCTAATGCATGTCCCATAAGTCCAAAGCCTGTTATATCCGTACAAGAACTTATCTCGTATTTTCTCATCATTTTTGATGGTAAATAGTTTAAACTTGCCATAATCTTTGCACAATCTTTTATTAGATTTAACTCTAATAAATCTCTTTTTATGGCAGTCGTTAAAATACCCATTCCAATAGGTTTTGTAAGAACTAAAACATGACCAATTTTTGGTGTGTTATTTCTTATAACTTCATTTGGATGTATCATTCCAGTTACAGATAATCCATAATACATTTCAGGTGATTCAATAGTATGACCACCTAAAAGCACTCCACCGCACTCTTTAATCTTACTATTTCCACCATCAAGTATCATTCCTAAAGCATCTTTAGGAATATTTTTTCTATCAAACCCAACTATATTCATAGCCGTTTTTACTTCTGCTCCCATAGCGAAAACATCACTAAGTGCATTTGCAGCTGCTATTTGACCATAAATATATGGATCATCAACAACAGGAGTAATGAAATCTAGTGTCTGAACTATGGCTTGAGATTCATTTATTTGATAAACACTTGCATCTTCACTTGTATCAAAGCCTACTAAAATTCTTTCATCATCTGGCGTTAAGTGGCAAATTGTTTGTTTTAGATCCCCCGGACCCATCTTTGCAGCACAACCAGCGGCTTGAACGAATTTAGTTAGTTTATATTCGTTATTCATCGCATATCTTCTTTCTAAAAATTATATGTATTATACTTAAGCAAGATTAAATTTGTAGTTAATTTAAGTAAAAAATTTTTTACTATTTAAGTTTTTACTTATAAATAATTCACTATTATTTTCTTCTATTTTAGTTCATAGACCATAGGTTATGGTTTTACATAAAGAGAGCTTGATACTTCCTTTATCTCTAAATATAGAATATATTAACAATAAGAGATTACACATGAAAAGAAAAATATTTCTAGAAATGACTACCCCATTATCTACTTTTTATAGTAGAAAAAATCTATTTACAAGTACAAAAGACTATATATATCTAACAAAATAATTTTTATAAAAATTGTTTTATTAAAAAATTGAAATATATATTATTTAAATAACTTAATGCTTGATTTCTGACTCTATTTTGAAAATAGAGAGTTCTTCTAAAATTTTAAAGAAGTTTTAAAAGGGCTTTTTACCCTAAAAAAATAAAGGAGTTATCATGAGTGATAAGTTAAACGATAGACGTAACTTTATCAAAAGAGCTTCGATAGCAGCTTCTGTTTTAGCAGGATCTGTTGTTGCAACAGCAGCAACAAGTGAAGATAAAGCAAGAGGTACAGGAAGCAATGTTGGTAACGGAGTTGTTGTTGGAACATCAAGAAAAAAAGAGATTCTTTATAAGAAATCAGTAGCTTGGGAAAATTTTTATAAAGCTGCAAATTAAATTTAATGAAGGAGGATATAAATGGGAGCAAATAGCTTTGGACGAAGAACATTTTTAAAAATGGCTTCACTTGCAACAGCTGTTACAGCTACATCTGCCTTTGCTAACAAAGAAAAAGTTTTAAGAGATGCGACAGAAGAAGAGATTAAAAATCCTTTTCCTGGTTCAAAATTGATAAAAACTATCTGTATGCATTGTTCAGTTGGTTGTGGAGTGGTTGCAGAAGTTCATAATGGTGTATGGGTAAGACAAGAAGTAGCTCAAGATCACCCAGTTAGTAGAGGGGGACACTGTTGTAAAGGCGCAGATATGATCGATAAGGTTAGATCTACAAACAGATTACAGTATCCAATAGAAAAAGTAGCTGGAAAATGGAATAGAGTATCATGGGATGATGCTATGACAAAAATTTCTAATAAACTATTAGAGTTAAGAGAAAAATTTGGTCCAGATTCAGTTATGTTTTTAGGATCAGCAAAAGTAAGTAATGAACAAGCATTTTATATTAGAAAATTTGCTTCAATGTTTGGAACAAATAATATAGACCACGTTGCTAGAATTTGTCATAGTCCAACAGTTGCAGGAGCAGCAAATACATTTGGATATGGAGGAATGACAAATCACTTAGGTGATATGTATAACTCAAAAGCTATTTTAATAATGGGTGCAAATCCAGCAGAAGCTCATCCAATTGCGATGCAACATATATTAAAAGCAAAAGAACAAAATGGTGCAAAAATCATAGTTGTTGATCCTAGATTTACAAAAACTGCTGCTAAAGCAGATTTATATTGTAGAATTAGAACTGGAACGGATATTGCTTTTTTATATGGAGTAATTAGACTAATTCGTGATAACAAATGGTATAACAAAGAGTATTTAGATAACAGAGTTTATGGAATAGAAGAGATATTTAAAGAGTGTGAAGAGTACACTCCTGAAAAAGTTGCAGATATTACAGGCTGTAAACCTGAGGAGTTGATACAAGTTGCAACATTATTTGCAAGTTCAACTCCAGGAGCTTTGATTTGGAATCAAGGTTGGACTCACCACACTATTGGTTCATCAAATACAAGATTAGGAGCCATTTTACAATTATTACTTGGGAATGTTGGAGTATCAGGTGGTGGATGTAATGTTTTAAGAGGACATGATAATGTTCAAGGTTCAACTGATATGGGTTGCCTTGCTGATACACTACCAGGATATTATGGTTTAGCTGAGGGTTCATGGAAATACTTTGCAAAACAGTGGAAAGTAGATTATGAGTGGCTAAAAGGAAGATTTAAATCAAAAGAGCTAATGGAAGCAAAAGGTAATACTTTGTCTTTATGGAAACATAGTGTTCTTGATGAATCAAATGCAAAATATAATGGTGGTTCACCTATAAAAGCTCTTATTTGTATAGGAAACGGTGTATCAACTGTTACAGAAACTCATAAGTCAAAAGAGGCTTTAGATAAACTTGATTTAGTTGTATTTATTGATCCTTATGTGAATGATTCTGCTGTTATTACAACAAGAAATGATAATATGTTCTTATTACCTGCTGCTTCACAAGTTGAGAATAGTGGTTCTGTTGTAAATACAGGAAGAAGTACACAATGGAGAAGCCAAGTTGTAGAACCACTTTTTGAGTCAAGAAAAGATCAAGAGATATTATTTGATTTTGCAAAAAGATTAGGATTTTATAATGAGTTTATTGCAGGTATGGGAAAAGGTGATAACTTTACTTGGCCAGAAGATGCAACAAATGAGATTGCAAGAACTTTAAAAGCTCATGGTTTAACAGGTGTTACTGCTGAAAGATTAAAAAAACATCAGGAAAATTGGCACTTATTTAACTCTTCAACTTTAAAAGGAAGAGGAATTGCTGAAAAAGAGTATTATGGATTGCCATGGCCTTGTTGGAGTGAAACACATCCAGGAAGTCCTGTTTTATTTAATACAAGTTTACCTGTATCTCAAGGTGGTATGGGATTTAGAACAAGATTCGGAACACAAAGAAATGGTGTAAGTTTACTTGCAAATGAAGGAAGTGCACCAGTTGGTTCAAGAATCAAAGGTGGATATGATGAAATTACAGCTAAAAACATTGAAGAATTAGCAGGAGTTACTTTAACTGCCGAAGAGAAAGCACTTGTTGAAGGTACAAACTGGAAAACAGATACTAGTGGAATTTTAGTAAAATATGCACTTGCAGCTGGACTTACTCCTTTTGGAAATGCAAAAGCAAGAACTATAGTTTGGGAGTTTATTGATAATGTACCAAAACATAGAGAGCCTTTACACTCTCCTAGAACTGACTTAGTTGCAAAATATCCAGCAACTAAAGATATACCAAATCACTTTAGGATTGATGTTAGGTATGAGAGTGAACAATTAAAAGAAGATTGGGCAAAAAGTTATCCAGTAAATGTAATTTCAGGAAGAGTAGTTGAACATATGGGAACTGGAACAGAGACAAGAGCATCACATTATCTTTCAGAGTTAAATCCAGAAATGTATGGAGAGTTAAACCCTATTTTAGCTGGAAGATTAGGATTAAATGATGGTGATATGATGTGGCTTTATGGAACTGGTGGTGGAAAAATAAAAATTAAATGTAAAGTTAGTTTAAGAGTAGATGAGAAATCAGTATTTTTACCTCAGAACTTCTCTGGTTGGTGGAGTGGAGAGGATTTAACATATAGATATCCAAGTGGAACAGCACCATATGCAATGGGTGAGAACTCAAACCAAGTTACAAGTTATGGATTTGATCAGCAAACAGCTTGTCCTGAAGTAAACTGTTCGCTTGTAAGAATAGAAAGAGCATAGGAGAGTAATCATGAGTAATAATGTAGATTTTTCAAGAATGAAATTTTATTGTGATGAAAACCTTTGTATTGATTGTAATGGTTGTGTAGTTGCTTGTAAAGAGGCACATGAGATACCAGTTGGAGTTAATAGAAG
>Ga0265295_1001123_pt1 | contig 48935 bp, 41 predicted proteins | sample Munlansysbiofilm_FD_192503 | JGI IMG/M metagenome (GOLD analysis project Ga0265295, IMG submission 192503) | Leachate microbial communities from a municipal landfill in Southern Ontario, Canada - Methane capture system biofilm | ecosystem: Engineered > Solid waste > Landfill > Unclassified ...
AGAAGTTGTTGATTACGGTCTAAACCTTCTTTGTAGTTCGGCATTTTGAGCCTTTTTAATTGATATATGATATCTATATTTTAGCTAATTTTCTGTTATCAACGGCTTTAGTTCTTTCACAGTCTCAGTTACAATAGGAACAGTAATTTCAGAAGTTGTAACTCCTCCTAAATCAAAAGCAAAAGCAACTATTTGTTTTGGTGCAAATATAGTTAAAATTACAACTATACTATAAAGAATAGTTATCAATAACCAAATATTATATCCATTTACTATTTTATAAGCTCCAAATAAAATACCACATCCGACTCCTATGGCAACTAATAATCTGATAATTGTTACATTCAATCGAATACTTGACATTTTATCAGCTTGTTTTATAACTGCAATCAAAGCTGGTTCTGCCATTGTTGTTCCAAATCCAATTAGAAATGCGAACAAATATATAAAAAATACATTATTCATTTGTACTAGATTATTTGCTATTGATTCACCAATAGGGAAAAGTCCTAGTTTTATTCCAATGATAAAACCATATAAACCAATAATTAAAAAAATAAAACCAAATATCACACCTGAAAGATTTGCTAAAGGCTTTTTAATAACTAAATATTGAAATATTAAAATCGTAGCAATTATTGGAACCAAATTTAGAAAAGTTTTAAATAAATCTATAACAATTCCAAATAGAGTAAAACCCTTGTCATAGTGTGCTTCATCTTCAACGTTTGATATAAATTCTATATTTTCACTTCCAAAATCGCTTCCTAAAGCAAATATTCCATAAAGTTGAATACTAATCATAGGAGTAATAGCTGCAAGTGCAACAAAACCAAAACCATCTTTTAAAACACTTCTTCCTTGTAAAGCAGAAGCAATACCAACACCTAAAGCGACGATTAAAGGAACTGTTGCTACATTTGTAGCAACTCCACCAGAATCATAAGCTAAGCCTATGATTGCAGTTGGTGTAAAATAAGTCACTATTAAAACTATTAAATATCCAATTATTATAATAACTGCTATATTCCAACCTATAATTGTTCTTACTATTCCAAAAGCAGTAATTAATCCTACACTTATAGCAATTATTATTCTTAAAGTTAAAGGATTTAAGGCTCCTTGAGTAATCTCTCCTGCTTGAGAAGCTACAGCAATAATTGCAGGTTCTGCAATAGATGCACTAAAACCTAAAGAAAATCCAAAAAGTGCAAATAATAGTATAGATTTTCTTTCTAAAAATTCACTAGATAAATTATTGCCTAAAGGGAAAATTCCTATTTCTAGCCCCATTAAAAAAAATGTAACTCCAACTATTACAATTATAAAACCTATACAAATTGAAATTACATCTTGTGGTAAACTTTGAAAAACAAAAAGTTGAAATCCTATGATTATTAATAAAATTGGAATTAAATTTACAGCTGATTCTACTAAAGTATATCTAAACTGTTTTATTAACTCATGCACATTTTACTCCACCCAAGTCATCAAATAGTTAGTTAAATCTGTAATTGACAAAACACCTTCAAGTTCATTATTATCTGTAACAACAACTCTTTTAATATTATGTTCTATCATTATTTTTGCTGCATATTTAACATCAATTTTTGAAGATACACTAAATGCAGGCTTTTTATATAAATCATAAACATTTAATAAATCAATATCTCCATCTTCAGCTACGATTGCTTTTAAAATTTGTGTATTTGTAATAATTCCATAAGCATCAGATGGAGAATTTTTTTCAACAACCAATACTTTTAAATTTTTTTCTTTCATAAGTTGTAATGCTTCTTTTAAAGTTGCATAAGGCTTAATAGTCGTAACATCTTTTTTCATCAAATTTTCAACTAACATACTTTTCCCTTATAAATCATCTTCATTTTTTATTGTATCTTCAAATTTTTTTAAAACTTCTCTATCTAAACCAATGATATGAGATATTGGCATTGTAAAAGCAACACAATTTGTACCTTTGTTCAAAATCTCATTATTTATTGCTTTAAGCACTTTTTTTGATAATCTTTCTTCAAGTACATAAAGAATAACTGTTTGATTTCCATCAAAAGTTAAGGAAAAAAAACTCTTTTTATTCCCCGAACTACTTCCTCTTGCTTGTACAATAGTTGCTCCATCAGCACCATATTCTTTAGCTACTAATTTAATTTTATCTTCATGTTCAGAAGATGCTATAACAACTAATGTAACAAATTTCATACTATATCATCCTCTAATATTTTATAAATAATTACATCTTTTGTTGAGTGTTCTAATAAATCAAATGAAAAAATACTCAAACTACTTCCAACAGACAAACTTAATAAATCAATTGTTTTATATTCAATTGACTCATCAACCATTGTTTTTATATCTATAAATTTTTTAGCTTTTGTAAATAATTTTATATCTTTTGGAATATCTAAATTATTTATAAATTTATTCAAATCATGTTCTGCTTCTGTTGCATAAAAATCCACAAAGTCATGAATTTCATCTTCATCAAAACCATATAATTTAACTCTATCTTCAAAAAATGTTTTATAATAATGCTCTATATGAAAATTTGCTTCAGGAAATAAATTCACTAAATACTCTATGTTTTTTTTTGAAGATTTAGATAAATCTGTTGGGATTAATATATTTTTATACTCTGGTTTTTCTTCTGTTTTTACCACAAGAACTGGAATATCAAGCTTTCTTATTATTGAACTTAGATTTGAACCATTAAAAATATCTTCAAAAAAAGTTCTTTCTCTTTTAAATCCAGCAATTACAGTTGAGATATTATGTATTTTTATATGTTTTTTTACAATCTCTATAAAATCTCCACATTCACAATAAACATCTGCTTTATCTTTATAAATATCTTTTAATATAGATTTACTTTTTTCCAAAGAACCTTCTGTTTTTTCTTTAAAGAATTTCAAAAATGATTCATCTTCTACGTGAAGTACATTTAACTCTTTGTTATATTTATCTGCTAAAAATATTGCTTTTTTTGCAACAATTTCAGTAAATTCTCTTAGATCACTTAAAACTAAAACTTTGTCTTTTTTCATAATGTACTCCTTTTTTACAATTGATAATTGTTATTATTTTGATTGTACTTACTCTATACTTAATATCATTTGAAAATTTTAATTATTTAATTATTTTATTGCATTTTGTAATAAAATCAATTCAAAATAAAATAGTTCACTATAATTTGATTAATTTCTAATAATAAAGGGAAAATATGAATATTTGTGGAATAGAATTAAAATCTAATAATCTTATTTTAGTAATTCTAAATGATAAAAAATATCAAGATAATAAAATAAAAAAAATTATATTTGAAGATGATGAGAAACAAGAAAATATCAGAAAATTTTGTAATGAATTTTTAGATTTTTTACAAAAAAATCAAATTGAAAAAATTTACATAAAAAAAAGAGCAAAAAAAGGAAGTTTTTCAGGTGGAGCAGTAACCTTTAAAATGGAAGGACTAATACAATTAAATCCTATTTGTTCTGTTGATTTAATCTCAACTCAAACTATAAGTTCTTTTGAAAAGAAAAATCAAATAGTATTTCCAAAAGAGTTAAAAAAATATCAAGAACAAGCTTTTTTAACTGCACTTTGTATTAGCAACTAATAATTGCTAATACGACAAAAATATCTTTATTTTTCTAAAATACAAAAGCAATCTCTTTTATACTAATATTATAAATATTCACTTTCACTCCGTCACTATCAACAACACTATAAGAAATAATCAAATCATTTGGATTTTCAATTGTTTCATTTTCTTCAACAAATTTTACATATTTATCATAATCAATTATGCTATAAATAAATTTTGCTTTTTCAATAAATTTTTCATTGTTTATATATTTTTCATAAATTTCTTGATAAGTATCTTTATCATATTTATCATGAAAATTGTTTTTATACATCAGCTCACAATAAGCAGTTTTTTTGAAATCTTTCGAAGAATACAAAAGATAATCATCAGCAATTATTGGTTCTAAATCTTCATGAATTTCAAAAAGATTATATTTTTTATATCCATTTTCATCTGATATTAAAGAAGTGGTTTTAATCATAACTAGCTTTCCTATTTTTATTTTTATTCTATCATACTCTAAATTTATATTTACTATTTATCTTTTTGTGTATAACATATAATATATAATTATTTATATACTATGTATAAATATTTTTTGATTTATTTTATATTTATTTAAAATATTTTTTATTGATTTTTTTGAAAAAATTATTTTTTCTACAAAAGCCTATTTTATAGTATATTTAAATATTTTTATTACATTTTATATCTATCTTATAGAATATTAAATATTTATATTATGTATAATTTATATGTTTTATATAAAGAAGATTTTTCTTGATATTTATACTTTATTCAAATTGATGGTAAATTTGACCAATACTGATACCGCCATCATTTGATGGGATATCAATATTAAAGTAAAATTCCCTACCCTCTTTTTCAAATTCATCAAGTAAAATTTCAAGTAAAATTTTATTTTGAAAAACTCCTCCACTTAAAACAACTGGAAAATTTTTATAAATATTTGAGATTTCTAAAATAAGATTTACAAGAGTATTTATAAATTTTGAACAGATAAGCTTTTTATCTTTTTCATTTATAATTTCTTTGATCATAGGTCTTAAATCAATTTCTTCTTCAAAAATTTCAAAAGAGTACGAAGAAATAATTGATTTATCATAATTTTGCTCTATTTGTAATCCAGTTTCACCCTCGTAAGTTTGAACTTGTAGAATATCTGCAAATGATGAAATAGCATCAAATAAACGACCTATAGAACTACATAAAGGGCTATTTAAACCTTTTTGCCACATTGTATAAAACATTTTTATCTCTGTATCTTTAAATGCTTTTACTGTTGGAATATCCATAGCTAAAACTTCATCTAAAGAAAAAGTATCAAACAACAGACTTAAAGCCACTCTTCTTGGCTCTTTTACAGCAATTTCACCACCAATTAGCCTAAAATATTTGATATGTTTTACTCTTTTAAACTCTTTTCTAGAACTAAGTAATACCTCTCCACCCCAAATATTTCCATCATCTCCATAGCCAGTACCATCAAAAGCAAATCCTAAAACTTCTTTTTCGATATTTTCTTGTGCCATAACAGATAATATATGGGCATAGTGATGCTGAACTTGCACAAGCTTAATATTTGGATTTTTTTCTTTTATTTTCATTGCAAATTTTGTAGATTCATAATTTGGATGTTTATCACAGATTATAACATCTGGTTCAAAATCATAAAATCTTTTAAATGTATTTATAGTTCTTTCAAAATATTCAGCTGATTCAATAGAATTTAAATCTCCAATATGAGGTGATAAAATTAAATTATTTTTAAAAGCAATTGAGATAGTTGATTTTTGATTTGCACCAAGAGATAAAATCTTTTTTTGAAGTTCTTTTTTCAATTTTATAGAAGTTGGAGCATAACCTCTAGCATTTCTTAGTTTGATATTATATTTTTTAACATTTTGTATAACAGAATCATCACAAGTGTTTATAATTTCTCTATTATAATCTAATACAAAATCTATTACATCTTCTAGTTTGTCTGTTATCTCTTCTTTTGTTCTTATTATTGGTTCATCTTTAAGATTTGCACTTGTTGCAACAAGTGGTTTATTTATATATCTAAATAATAAATAATGCAATGGTGTATAAGCGATAAAACATCCTAATTTATTAACATTCGGTGCAATGAATTTTGAAACAATAGTATTTTCCTTTTTATTAACAAGAACTATTGGTCTCTCTTTTGAAGTTAATATTTCTTCTTCAATGATATTTATTTTTGTATATCTTTTAATAGTATTTATATTATTAAACATAAGAGCATATGGTTTTGTTGGTCTATTCTTAACTATCCTTAATTTATTAACAATATTATCATTTGTTGCATCACACATCAAATGAAAACCACCTAATCCTTTGATTGCAATTATATATCCTTTATCTAATAATTCTGCTGTTTTTTTAATAGCTTCTATATTGTTAGATATTACAATATTATTTTTATTATACAAAGTTACATTTGGGCCACAAACTTCACAAGAAACAGGTTGTGCGTGGTATCTTCTATTTGCTGGATTTTCATACTCTTCTTGACAATTTTGACATAATTTAAACTCTTTCATAGAGGTATTACATCTATCATAAGGAATTGTTTCTATTATAGAATATCTTGGACCACAATTTGTACAATTTGTTAAACTATAATTGTATCTAAAATTATTCATATCATTTATATCTTTGATACATTCCTCACAAATTGATATATCAGGAGAGATAATTGTAGTTTTATTTTTTGATGTTGAACTATCTAATATTTCAAAGCTTTTATATTCTTGTTTTTTAGTTATTTTTATTATTCTTATAGAATCAATTTTTGCCAAGATAGGAGAATTTGATTTTAATTCTAATATAAAATTTTCAATACTTTCTTCTTGTGCATATAATAAAATATTTACACCTTTTTCATCATTATTAACCCAACCTTTTATATCATGTTTAATTGCTAAATTATATACAAAAGGACGGAACCCTACTCCTTGAACAATGCCTTTTACTTTTATAAAAAAAGTTACCATTAAATCCTCAATTTTTAATATTTTTGATTATAAAAAATTATAGCTTTATAACATATTGTGATAATTTTGTTTTTATATGAATCTGTGTAAAATCCACTTTTTATAAGTAAAATAAAGAAATAATTCTTATGTTTACAAGTGCTATAAAAGAAGAACTTTTCCTAAAACTAACATATCATATAAAAAAAGCTTATGAAGATAGTTATTATATTCTTTAAGATTCAAAGATTGATACTTTACAATCTTTATTAAATTTTTTGACACTTGAATATAATATTGTATGTTTGCATTCAAGTTTTAAAGCTTTTTATTTTATTAAACATTGTTCAAGTAAGAAATGGTTTTGAACCTAATGAAATTTTGAGGTTTCAACACATTATATGTTTAAGTTCAAGAATTCTAAAAAATGGTACTTTTAAATATCTAAGTCCGTTTCAATACATTATATGTTTAAGTTCAAGTTTTCAATTTCAATTATTCCTCTTCCTGCTGAAAAGTTTCAATACATTATATGTTTAAGTTCAAGATAACTATCAGATTTACCTATTGTATTTGCTAAATCGTTTCAATACATTATATGTTTAAGTTCAAGTTTAGATAACGCAGGAACAAAGATTTATATTGTAACGTTTCAATACATTATATGTTTAAGTTCAAGAATAATCTCAATAGAACAGCTCGTAAGCTGCTCCAGTTTCAATACATTATATGTTTAAGTTCAAGTTTCTGAAACTTGTTTTTTAAATCCTAATGATTACGTGTTTCAATACATTATATGTTTAAGTTCAAGCTGCTCCACAAAAACTATTGCTTTAGTTCCCATATGGTTTCAATACATTATATGTTTAAGTTCAAGAATGTAGATGAAGACGAGATTGAAGAACTTGCATGTTTCAATACATTATATGTTTAAGTTCAAGTTACTGTAGGCGATTTTATCTTAGACCACAACTCTAGTTTCAATACATTATATGTTTAAGTTCAAGCAAGTTCACTTGCTACTGTGTTTATTTGACTTACGTTTCAATACATTATATGTTTAAGTTCAAGATGTTTGTTATTTATGGATAAAAAGAGGTGTAAAAGTTTCAATACATTATATGTTTAAGTTCAAGCAATGCAATATATGAAAAGCCTGATTATTTGTTTGTGTTTCAATACATTATATGTTTAAGTTCAAGATTTCTCTAATAACTCTTAAAACTTCAAATTGCAATGTTTCAATACATTATATGTTTAAGTTCAAGGGTAAATTGAAGTTAAATATCTTGGATGATATTTGGTTTCAATACATTATATGTTTAAGTTCAAGTTCACATTTTTGGTTTTTAAATGCAGTACCGTGGGAGTTTCAATACATTATATGTTTAAGTTCAAGCAAAAAGATGGTTTATTGACTGATGTTGTTTATTTATGTTTCAATACATTATATGTTTAAGTTCAAGTAATTATTATGTTGCAGAGGGTTCTTTTTGCTTCAAGTTTCAATACATTATATGTTTAAGTTCAAGAATTGTTTTGGCAGCACATCAATAGATTTTATCATTGTTTCAATACATTATATGTTTAAGTTCAAGTAGGATTATTGTCTGTATTATCTAAACCATCATTGTTTCAATACATTATATGTTTAAGTTCAAGATTTTTTTAAGAGCATATTCTCTTATTTGTTTTGGTTTCAATACATTATATGTTTAAGTTCAAGTTCAGTTGTTGCATTCAATTGTAGTCCACGAGGGCAGTTTCAATACATTATATGTTTAAGTTCAAGGCAGGTCTTATTGGTTTACAAGATAATGGTTTCGCGTTTCAATACATTATATGTTTAAGTTCAAGGCTTCAATGATTTCCTCAGTATTTGAATAAACTTTTGTTTCAATACATTATATGTTTAAGTTCAAGTGCAGTTGAAACTTTGTTTAAATCATCTAGTTTATTGTTTCAATACATTATATGTTTAAGTTCAAGATGGCAGATAATACAGAAGCTTTTTTAACTAAAAAGTTTCAATACATTATATGTTTAAGTTCAAGTCTGCAATAGATTGCAAAGAAGCAACAGTTATTTTGTTTCAATACATTATATGTTTAAGTTCAAGACCTGTTGTCGTATATGTTCTAAACTGAATTAAGTTTGTTTCAATACATTATATGTTTAAGTTCAAGTGGTAATTTATCAATAGAAGAAATCATCTCTTTTATGTTTCAATACATTATATGTTTAAGTTCAAGCTAAATCAAATCCCGTTGCAGAATTATTTTTAAAGTTTCAATACATTATATGTTTAAGTTCAAGTGTAATTAAAATAAGCTCATGATGAAAATGTGCAGTTTCAATACATTATATGTTTAAGTTCAAGCAGCAAGTGCTCACTATTGGATAGTGTCTGCATGTGAGTTTCAATACATTATATGTTTAAGTTCAAGTTAGATTACATAAATAGCAGCTACAAATATACAGGTTTCAATACATTATATGTTTAAGTTCAAGACCTCTTTTATAGTTCCTAAATCTTTACCAGGTCCGTTTCAATACATTATATGTTTAAGTTCAAGAGGATACTTGTAAGTTACAATAAATCCTCAATAGAGTTTCAATACATTATATGTTTAAGTTCAAGGGGTAATGCGTGCCTCGATAAATACGGAGTTTTGGTTTCAATACATTATATGTTTAAGTTCAAGGGATTCATTGAGGGTGTGAGAATTGAAAAGCTTTAGTTTCAATACATTATATGTTTAAGTTCAAGCTAATGGAACAACTAAACCTTTATTACCATTTATAAGTTTCAATACATTATATGTTTAAGTTCAAGATGTCAATGAGCCTAAGCAAATTCAACTTTCTATGTTTCAATACATTATATGTTTAAGTTCAAGGATTTGTTAATTTTTCTACTCTATTGATATTCTTTGTTTCAATACATTATATGTTTAAGTTCAAGTTCTGTTTCTTCAATATATTCAGCAATCATATCTTTGTTTCAATACATTATATGTTTAAGTTCAAGGCAAAAAAATTAAATAATCAAATGCAAGAAATCAAGTTTCAATACATTATATGTTTAAGTTCAAGTTGTAAATGTTTTATTATGAGTGATAGTAAATGGTAGTTTCAATACATTATATGTTTAAGTTCAAGTTAAATAAATAATTAAAAAGAAATAAGGAAAATAAAGTTTCAATACATTATATGTTTAAGTTCAAGCAAACAAGTTTACTAGATACTCAACTTGAACTTCTGTTTCAATACATTATATGTTTAAGTTCAAGCGAAAAGAAAAATCAATCGAATCAGGATTTGTTGTTGTTTCAATACATTATATGTTTAAGTTCAAGCTATAACACAGTTGCAGGAACTACAAATCTTACACCGTTTCAATACATTATATGTTTAAGTTCAAGAATATATGATTCAATTCTTGTAAAAATCGACAATGCGTTTCAATACATTATATGTTTAAGTTCAAGAAAAGAAGAGCTTGAAGCTTTAAGTAAATTTGATGAGTTTCAATACATTATATGTTTAAGTTCAAGTTGAAACTCCAGCTTTAGCTTTTGTTTCTAATCTTGTTTCAATACATTATATGTTTAAGTTCAAGTCTAGAAGAAAAGATAAATTAGGTGTGCAATTTTTGGTTTCAATACATTATATGTTTAAGTTCAAGATTAACATATAATTTCTCATAATAACCCCTTTTGGTGTTTCAATACATTATATGTTTAAGTTCAAGTTGTTCTGCAAGTTGATTTTCATTCAAAGATTTAACGTTTCAATACATTATATGTTTAAGTTCAAGATAGAAGAGGCAGATTATACGGGTGGAACAACAGAGTTTCAATACATTATATGTTTAAGTTCAAGACAAACAAAAATAATGCTTTAGAAGTAGAAAAAGAGTTTCAATACATTATATGTTTAAGTTCAAGAAGATTGGAGATTATTGTATAGAATCTAATCCTAAGTTTCAATACATTATATGTTTAAGTTCAAGCTGTTAAACTAAACTGTAAAGTTTTTTTAATCTTGTTTCAATACATTATATGTTTAAGTTCAAGTTATTATTTGCTAGATTATTGTATTGGCTTAAAGGGTTTCAATACATTATATGTTTAAGTTCAAGAGATGCAATTGAAGAAGCAAACATTCAAATAATAGAGTTTCAATACATTATATGTTTAAGTTCAAGTTCTCATAGGCTTTTTTTAATGCTTCATTATCATCGTTTCAATACATTATATGTTTAAGTTCAAGGATGAAGAAGGGCATATATTATCTGAAACATACTCGTTTCAATACATTATATGTTTAAGTTCAAGTAATCAAAATAAATGGATATAAAAAAGGTCTAAGTTTGTTTCAATACATTATATGTTTAAGTTCAAGTAAGAAAAAATCGACATACTAAACATCAATTATCCCTAAAAATCGATTTTAAAACTAATTTTTCCAATCAAAAGTCCAATTAACAATAAGTTGTAAAGGAACTCTTTAAATTGTCGATATTATAGCAGTTTGATTATTAATTTCATTTATAAATAGTTGGAAAAATTAGATAAAGATTGATTCTACTTCTTTTTTATCATTCCCTAAAGTCTTTTCTATAAAACTCCCACTATTTTGCACTTTTATTATAGAAATAAAATCCAAATCTTTATCTATCACTTTTTTTAGTTCGGTTTCTAGTTTGAGCTGATTTGAAGGAGTGATATTTCCTCTGAAAATAGATTTTTGATGATGTTTTAGATATTTTTTACAGATTTTAAAAACTTTTGCAACTCTATATTTTCCAGCTTCACTAAATTCATCAGCAATATCATAAAATAAAAAAGCGTAGTTGTAATTAAACTTATCTTTACTCACATTTTATCCTTTAGTCTAAAAGGCACAAACTCTTTTCCTTCTACGATATATTTGATAAGTTTATATCCTTCAAGTTTTAAACAATGTTTATATGTAGTTTTTCTTTTTAGTTTTGGATGCATAAAAGTTTCATTTAGCCTTGTTTCAAAAGCATCTATAAATATTTTTTTACCATCTTCATTTAAAAGTGCATAGTTTAAACTTTTATCAAAATGTTTTTCCACTTGAAGCTGTTTTCTACCAACTAAATCAAAAATAGTTTTAAACACAATCACAGGTTTAAAAGCCTCACTTATATCCAAACACAAGCTAAATCTTCCTTCTCTTGGACTATGCAAAAAACTTATAGCTTGATTTAGATGAGTTGTATATATAGCACTTATTGTTTTTGTATAAAGCAGTGTATTTCCAAAACTTACAAGTGCGTTCATAGGATTATCTGGTGGACGCTTTACTCTTTTGTTCATCAAAAAATCTTCACTTAAAAAATGTTTAAAACTATCATAAAACTTATTCCAAATCTGCCCTTCTATAAACATAATTTGCTCTATAGTTATATCTTTATCCAAAAACTTTTTTGGTTCACTTTTGAGCCAATCAAGAGTTGGTTTCAAATCTTTTTTATCGTGTCTATAATAATGATATAAAGTTTCATGAATATTATCTGCAATTGCTTGAACTATTGATTTTGCAATTTTCAATCTATTTTCAACATAACATAAAGCTTGTTTTATACATAAATCTCCACTTATTAATTGCTCTTTTGGATAAAAAGTTCCACTATAATTTCCATGATAATTAAACAAATGCAAAGTAATTCCAGCACGACTAATAAAATCCAAAAACTTAGTATTGAAACTAACTTCATTCATACAGTAAACTTCTCTTGTATCTTGTATAGGAATATAAAAATTGCCTTTTTCATTTCTAAAAGCTATTGAATTATCTTTGCGTTTTAGTTCACCCATTGAGAAGATATAACGTGTGTGATTTTTTGCCACTATTTACTCCTATATAAAACAGTATTCAAAATAAGCACATTTTTTACACTTATTCTCAAATTTTGGTTTTGGTGGAATTGGTTGATTTATAAGATTTTCGATGTTTGTTAAAACTTCTAAAAGTTCTTTTTCATTTACCTCATCAAGTTCGATAAATTCTATCTTTTTATCACCTCTTTTTTCTATGTATTCAATTTTGCCTTTTTTCTCTACACCTTTTTGTTTTAGTTTGTAAAGATAGAGTAAAACTTGCCATTTTACAGCTTGCGGGTCACTATCTGATTTTTTAACTTCGATAAGATAATCTCGTGTGATTTTGTCAATTTTGATATTGTCAATGCTAATTTCAGTTTGTTTGCTTTTTTCTTCATTTATCTCATGTAAAACTTTTCCTATTCGAACATCTTCACTGTTGTCTTCTAAGTTTATACGGTTTGCGTGAAGCCAACATTGTGTTTGACAGTGGAAGTAGTAGTTTATTAGAGTTCCTGTAATCATAGTTTTTATCTTTCATTTTATTATTGTAAAATCATTTATATTAAACTGTTCGATTTTTTCGGACAATACATTTATTTTCATTTTCAACTGACTACGATTTGTATCCAATCTACTTCGTATTTTTTTTGATTCAAACAGTTGTATTTTTTGCATGAGGTTCATTTTATATAAACATACTTTTATTTGAAATATCTGTCACTTCTTCATCTAATAATCCAGTTTCACAACTATATTTCAATCCAATCAATGGAAAAGCTTTTCCATAGTTGTGTGGTTCAACAAATTTAATTAAATCTTTTTTATATCTATATTTTTTATATTTATTTTTGCTTATCGACACAAATAACTTTTCAGCTTCTAAATATTGTTGATCTTTTACATATTCATTAAATTCATCAAAAAGTTCAATTGGAAGCACTTCTACACCATCAAACTGTTCAAAAAACTTTTCTTCACTCTCTTCATACACATTAAAAGGATAAAGATTGTCTAAAAGACTTCTAAAATCCTCTCTTAAATTATCTTCATTTAGTGCAAAAGGCTCATATATCTCATCTAGTAAATCTTGTACCATATCTTCGTTAATAACAATATTTTGAATTTTTTCTAAAACCTTCAAGGTATTTTTTATCAAAGTATTGTCATAAATGATTTTATGCACATCCTCAATCATAGTTGTTACATAACAATTAGCTTCATCACTTTCTTGAAGTAATCGGCTTTTAGATCTATAGACTCGTCCAAATCGTTGTAGTAGTGCATCAAGAGGAGCAGGTTCAGTAACAATCAAATCATAATCAATATCTAAACTTACTTCGATAGCCTGTGTTCCAACTAGTAATTGAGGCTTATTCTTGGATTGGACTTCTTTTTCTTTTTGTGTTCTATCTTTTGCATTAAATCCACTATGAAGTAAAGTTTTATAATCACATGAAATAGAAGCATAAATCTCTTGTGCTTTTACTACAGTATTACAAACTACTACAACAGTTTTGCCATCATTGATTTTAGTTTGAATAAAATCTTTTTGCTCATCGATTGAAAAATTAAGAAGTTTTATTTTATGCCTTTGAATTGTTGCAATATCTTCTTTTGATGGTCTAATTTCATTTTTGATATTTAAAATCTGTTTGATATGATTTTGTATAAAAGTAGGCATTGTAGCCGTCATGATAAAAACTTTTACATGCAATTTGTCTATGAGCCACTCTATAAAAAAGAGTATTCGTCTAAAAAGCTCTTTATCATAAATATGAATCTCATCAAAGATGAGATAACTTCCTGCAAGTTCCGTAAAGCCTTTTTCAAATCCCTTAACGCCAAAAGCCCATTTGAGTATTTGAAATGGTGTCACTACTTTAAAGGGTTTAATAATCTTTTTGTTTATATCGAGTAAATCTTTAAGACTTTGCCCATCTTTTTTCTCATAATATTCATCTATAAAAAATTTTGCTTTCCCATGTAAAAGCCCAACCAGTTCCTCGTTGCCAAATCCATCTTGAACACTTGAAACTCTTTTAGTCATAGCATTGATAGATGCAGTAAACGGCAAGATATAAAAAGCTCTTCCTTGCCTATTTTTGAGTTGATTTTGTAACCATCCTAGGCTACTTTCCGTTTTACCTTGACCTGTTGGAGCTATTAAGAGAGCATTCCCATCTTCACGCCAAGAAACTTCTTGATGATGATACGGTTTATGTTTTTTGTTATATAAAAAATTAAAATTATTTTGCTCTATAATAGGAATATTTTTTATTCCAGCTGATGCATTGTGATCGCAAATTGAAAGTGAAGCTGACAAAAAGATGTTTTGAAATTTTTCGAGTTCTGAAATCTTTTTTCTTGCTCTTCTTGAAGTCCATTTTTTAATATTTTCATCAATATTATTAACTAGCGAATCTTTCTTTTCAAATTTTTTTTCAGATAAAAATTGTTGAACCCATTCTAAATCCAATTCTTCAAACTCTTTATCTATCCATCTGTCTTGATTATATTTTTTGTTATTTTCATATTCATTTAGCAATTCTTTTAATTTTTCAAAATTTTTATGATGAGCTAGTATTGCATTGATTATAAGCTCATCATTTGTATAATTTTGTGCCACTAAAGCACTAATAATCTCATGTCTAAATCTATATGGTTTATTATTTTGCATCAAAGACTGGAAGCCTTTGGTAGCTTTGCCCAAATCATGAAATAGAATAGAGTAGTTTAAATAATCCCAAAAATCTACATCATCAAAATATATTTGCAATAAAGGGAATGCCAACTTAAAGTCTAAAGAAACATCAAGTAAATCTTGTATATGTTGTTCTAAACTCAAACCATCAGATTTTGCTAACATAAACTTCTCAATATAATAGAGCTATTTAACTCACCATCAAAATAAGCCTCTGTCGTTATCTCATTTAGAAGTTTTTTAAATTTCCAATTTTTTAGGTCAAACTGTTCTATCTTATTTCGTGGCTGTTCTAAAAAACTCCCTTGTCCGTCATTAATCAAAAATGGTTGCACTTCTCTTGGTTCTCTAACCACATTTTTATAATCAAAATATTTCGGCATGGCATAAATTTCACCAGAGCTTTTATATTCATTAAATGGCACAATCATTCCATTTAAAAGAGCTTTATTGGATTGAACAACTTCAATTTCTTTTATTTCAACAACTCTAGCCAAATCCCCACTTCGCCCAAGCAAAAGTTGAAAAATAGGTGATTTAAAAGCATTAGCAATGTTTTCATCTTCAAAGTAAAATGTCAAAAAACAATCATAAAGAATTTCTCTTTGAAAAGTTGGATCTTGTACCACATTTTTATTATTTACTGAATTGTTTTTTTTCTCAAATTTATAAATGGTTTCTAAATCCACATAAGAAGATTGGTATCTAAATACATAAGAAAATTTAAAATCAATCAATTTATCATCTCCCGTTGCAGAAGCTACAAGCCCTGCAATAGTTGAATAGGGAATTGCTTTGATACTTAATTGATTTGAACTTATAAAATTTGGATACCTAAAACTAGCCGTTTGTGCTGTAATAAGTACACGATAAAGTTTCATTTTAAATAACTACCGTATCTAACACTTTTGTAAATTCATCAATCATTGTATTAATTGAACCAACTGTGATTTCTATGCCATAAATTTTTATCGCCTCTATTGAAGCATTAGAAACTTCATCCATAAAGCCAGTGGCTTTCCCTATATAAATATCACTTCTAAAATACTCTCTATTGTCTTTAATCGCTTCTTCCAATGCTTTTAAAGACAATGTTCCTCGCCCATCCTCTTCAACAGCAATGTTGTCAAAAATATTGTTACCACCTTTGAGAACTGCTAAAATGATAAAATCAGGTTTGACACTCGCATAATTTGTTGTTCTTTTAGCTCCACCAGCTATTGTTTTGAGAGCGATAATAGTATCTTTTGCTCTTTGTAATCTAATTTCATTATTAAGTCTTGCTCGTTTGATATTTGGATTAATCAGATCATCAACTTCCGAGCCACTATTTTCTATAATTTGCTTAAAAGTAATATCTGTGATATTTTTATATCCAGAACGATTCGTTTTGGTAAACGTCCCTATTTGGTCTAAATCTAGTGAAAACATCCCCTTTAAAACTGTTGAATAAGATTGCTTTTCATATGGAACAGCATCACCCTCTTGTCTTGCCATTGTAGAAAACTCATTGATTAATTTTATTGGTGTAATTGATGTCAATATAGAGTTTTTAAGTGGACTAACTCTCGTAACACTCATATCAATCTTATAATCATCAGCTTTTGTACTACTTTTTAATATGTTCTTAGAAACAATCATTGCAATGATTTCAATATCAATATTTTGATCTTTTGCAACATCAACAATTTTACGTTCTTGTAATATTGCTTCTCGAACATCACTAAGAAGTTTATTGCTTAACTCTTCTTTTTTAACTTTATTTTTTTCTTTACTTAGCTTATCTATATCAGCTTTTTTGTTCTCTTTTAACTCTTTTTCAATTTCCTCAACTAAATCCTTGATATTTTCATTCAAAGCTCTCATGTAACCAAAAATATCATCATCAGGAAATTCTATTGGATTTACATCTGTATATGCAACTTTTTCATCTCTTGTTATTGGACTCAAACTCCATCCATTTAACCCTAAAGCTTCTCTCCACCAATATCGCCATGCTTGTCCTGCGACAACCGCATACCAACGACCGTTTTTATAGACTTTTTTAACTGCTGTTGCATTATCGGTACCTTGAGAGTTTGTACCATCCTTGCCCCAATTGTTTAGACTAGCACCATCAACATCTATCAATACCGAACTATGTATAAAATAATTTTTTATTTTGTCACTGCCTATTTTTTCTTGAAAATTACTCATCTTCACTATCTCCTTCTTTTGTAATGTGTTTTTCAAACTCTTCTTTTATATCATCATCTAAAGTAAGCTTTTCATATAAAGCAATCAACAAAATATCTTTTGTTTCTGCCCAACTCTCACCGCTAGGTAATATCTGAAATACCATTTCATCAGAAGTAAATAATGGCTCATTCGATTTTGTCAAAAACTTTCTCATAAGTTCTCTCAATTTTTCTCTAAATTCACTATGTGATTTTGTTCTCTCAAGTGGAAATACGATTTTTCTGATAAACTCTTTATCTCCGTTATTTAACTCTTGTAGCCTATCAGCAACTTTTTTAAGCACTATCAATCTTTCTTCTCTCATCCCTTGAATCTCCTTTAAATAAATTTGTGTTAAATGCCAACTAGCATGATTTTTCTTTAAAAAATAAAGTATTGATTTCCCTTGAATAAAGTTTTTAATCAATGGATTAAAATACTTCATTGTTGATTTGTAATCTTTATTTTTTATTACTTCATCCTCAAATGCAACTTTTTTACCATCATCCTTTCGTTCGTTATATGAGTACTTAAAAATAAGATAATTCCATTCATCTTTATCTTTTGTAGGTAAAGTATCTTTAAAAAACTTTGGTGCTACATGATGAATGAAATTCATTTGATTTTTCGTAACATGTATAAGAGTTACTTCACTTCCTTTATCCGTATTTGAAATCAAATAAAATGTAATATCTCCAAAAAGATTCTCTTCTTGTAACTCTTCAATTGTTTTATAAATAAAATTTTCAAAGATATTAATTTTTGAATCAACAAGCGAATCAACTTTTTTTACAATATTAGCATTGAAAATTTCAATATTTTTTTCACTCCAAAACTTATTTATTTCGTGATTATTGCTAATCATAAACCCCATACGACCAGCTGTTTTGTTCATATTAATTGGAGCAAAGAATAAGGATGTCATACACTCTTTACACACTAAAAATTGATTTGAAAAATTTGAGGTAAAGTTTGCATTACTATTTCCAGTAGTCAGAGGTAAAATAGTTTTACTAACACTACATAAATTATCTTTTTTCCCACAAGATAAACAATAGCCATTTTTTGATTCTTTTATCAAATCACCATATTGTTCAAATGCTTGTCTAAATCGTTCATCAAGATTTTTACTTGTTGAGTTATGAGTAAACTTTGAGTTAAAAGAAAAAACTTGATTCAATGTTTTTGCAGGTTTGAAAACATAAATATTAAAAAGTTTTTTAATTTGTTCTTCTATCTCCTCAAAACTTTCAAACTTATCTTTAGCACAAAATTCAATCAATCCAAGTCTTCCAATCTCCACCATTGGGTCACCGACAGACTGTGAAAAATCTAAAACTACTTGCTCTTTTTCGTTTGGTGTTTCTATAGTCATAAAGTCCAATAAACTCTCTTGTTTCATTCCCTCTCCTCCCACAGCTTATAATCTAAATCAATCACATCTTTTGCTTTATTACACTCCATAGAATTTGAAAATCCTAAAAGCATATAGTCTTCACTTAACTTTTTAAAATCAATTTCCAACTTTTCCAAAATTTCTATTAAGTTTTTAAGCTGAGATGCAAACGGTAAGTTAAATATTCCCAAATTCATAGCACCATCCTCTTTATCTTCTATGATTGCATTAAATGGAGTTGGCTCTTTATCTTTAAAAAGGTCGTTATAAATAGTGTTAAGCATATAGAGATTTACATTTTCACCATAATAAAACAGCTCTTTTTTAGATAATTCAAGCGTGATATATTCTTCTTTTAAAAACTTTCGTACATACTCTTTAAAAATTGCTCCTAAAAAACTATTATCACTGGGGTCAAAATAAAATCCTTTTTGTTCAAGAACTAAAGTCATAATATTATGCAAATCATTTTTGCTAAAAAGCCCTTTTGATTTCCAATGTACTTCTTGAATTGTTATCATTTCATCAACCTTTCAAATCATTTTATATATAATAGCCATGCAGATCCTAGGTAATTCCTCTCCTGTAAACTTTTACAGTGATGATCCTAGGGGTAATTTATTGCCTCTTCCAAATCATAAACCCACCACCATACGAACTTTTTTCACCCAAACCAACACCCAAACTCAAAAATGCCAACTTTTGACTTATTTCATCTTCATTTGGAATGATTCTAAATTTATTTCCTATAAGCCTTATTTTTTTCTGCATTTCATTTTTTGTTGTTGTGAAACATACAGATTGAGGTTTATGATTTTTTATTTCAAGTAGTTGGATAAAATTTTGACTTACATTTAGTTTTTCACCAAAAAACTCTTCATATTTTTTGATTAGGTTTTCTTGTAGTTGCTTTTGAAGTTCTAATATATCGCCACTTTTTTCCAAAGTCCAAAATAGTTGATGACTTTTTTCATTTTCTTTTTTAAGTGACACTACAACAGGTGTTGCACTATAAATTTCACTTATAAAAAACTGTTTTATATCTCTTTTTTCAACTTGTACAATTTGTAAATATGGATTATTTATATTTGCTCGTAGCAAGTTAGATAGCTCTTTTGCAAACTTTTCATCAATTGTTCTAAAAGTAAAATAATAAGTATTACCTTTTTTATAAAGCTTATCTTTTTCGATAGGAAAGAAACTTCCAAAACAGTAATTATTAAATACATTTTGATTATGTTTTTGTTTATATTCATCTTTTTGACAAATTGAGTAGTTTATAAATTTTGAGATAGAATCAAAACTATCTTCAAAAGATACATCTTGTTTTAAGTATGTTATACATTTTAGTTCAAATATTTTCATAAAAATAACCTTTACGATAAGATAATTTATTTTATCTATCTAAAGATTATTTTTTTATTAATATTTAACTTATTTTTTATTATTTAATAATTATTTTTAGTTATTTATATTTCTATCCCAAAATAATATTTTACTAAATATCCAATCAAAAATGAGATTATCGCAACTCCAAAAGTGATAGCTGACATTTGTAAAACTCTTTTTGTAAAGCTCAAATCTTTTGCAACACTTATATAAAAGTTATAAGAAACTATTGCCAAAAATGCACAAACAAACATCAAAATCAAAGCTTCAATAATAGAATCAAATATAAAAAATGGTACAACTAAAATTGCAGTTGTTAAGATATATGAAACTCCCGTATACAAAGAATATACCAAAGGATTTATCTCTTCACTTGGATTCTCTTTTGCTTCAAAATATGCAGACCCTGCCATTGATAAAGATGCTGCAATTCCCATAATAAGACCAGTAAGTCCAACAACCAAACTTTTATCAAAAGCAAAAGCTATACCACTTAAAGTTCCTGTTAATTCAACTAAAGCATCATTCATTCCTAAAACTATTGCACCTGCGTATAAAAGTTTTTTATCATTTAACATATCAATAAGTTCTAGTTCGTGTTGAGTTTCTTGTTCATATATTTTTTTTGATTCTGGATAAATTTCAAAAAGTTCTTTATAAAACTCTTCTGCTCCTGATTCTCTTTTTTCTAAAGATTTCAAGGTAAAAGATGTTCCAAAAATTTTCACAAGAAAAACATACCACCAAACGATTAGATTTTGTGCATGAAGTTGTTTTTTTGTTATTTTCACCCAAAAATCATAATGACTTTTTTCTTCTTTCGCAATTTTTTCAAATATTTTTTTATTATTTTCATCTTTTTGAAAAAGTGCTAAAGCTTTATAAATAGTATAATCATTTATTTCATTTTGTTGTTGTAGTAAAGCTTTTTTGAGATTTTTTTTATCAGATACAATATTCATTTAATTTCCTTTCTTAATAGTCTAAAGGATACTCTTTAGGTAAGATTATATTATAGTTTTTACTTAAAGTTTTTATTGCTTTTGATAATAAAATAGAATTAGCAAACATATTTCCACACAAAACAACATCTGTTGCTTTTGTCTCTTTTGCAATTTCATTTACATAATTACTTATAAACTCACTCAAGCTTTCATAAAATGAATAAACCAATGTAATATTATCAACATCTGCCATTTTATAAGCCATTATTGATTGAACTATTCTTCTATAATCTAAATAATTTATTCCATCAAAATTTATAAGTTTCATATCAATCTGAATACCACTTGATAAATTTGCACTCAAAGCAGTATCTTCAAACTCTTTAGCACTGTTTATTCCTAAAACTTTTGCACATAAATTAATAATAGACTCAAAACCATTTGCATTTGCTGGAACATCACTTTCTAAAACAAATGGAAATTTTTTACTAAAATTTGTAATTAATCTTGTACAATGTTCATCAATATCAGCTATTTCTTCAAAACAATTTTTTATATTATTATGAATGTTTGGAATAACTATAATTTGTTTTATACCTTTTGTAGGAAGATTTATAGATATTGAACTTTTTTGATTATTTTGAGAAAAATAAACTCCGATACTTGGAACTAATCTTTTTGCTACTTGAGCTAAAATAGCTTTATAAACACCACCATTTTCATCAAAATACTCTTTTGAACTATTAAACTTTTTTCTTGCAATAAAATCATATTTAGGAAATAATCCTTTATCACCACTTACTATGATATTTTGTTCTTTATTATATGTAACTTTTAAGCCATCTTGATAAACTTCATCATTTGCATATAAAACATAATCTATTCCATTTTCTTTTAAAGATTTGGCAAATAAAACAACTTCTTTATCATCAGGAATTTTTGCATAAATAAAGTTTGTTGAACTAAACTCTTTATTTGCATTTTTTAAAAGTTTAAATTTCAACTTTACAAGTGGTCGTTCTATTGAACATAAAAGTTGAAAATCTTTCATATTTAAATCAAAAATTTCATCAAGTTTAGTAGTATTTGTAATAAGAAGTTTTACTTCATAACCTCTTTTTTCAAAGTCTTCTCTTATATTCTTATTTGGTAAAAAGTAATCTTTTAAACCATTATGTGTTTCAAATCTTGAAATCTCACCTTTTGAAATTTTTACAATATCGTTTAAAAAATCGATATTATTCTCTTCAATTATCTGTTTTATTGCATCGTTTGTTAGAAGAGTCAGATTTTGTTTTATATCAAAATCTTCAATTTCTTCTAAATTTTCATCATAACTCTCAACAACATAAGAGTTTCCTATAAATATTGACATTGGCAATTTTTTTTCAAGTAGTGCAAAAAAACTCTCAATATTTGAAGCTTCTTCCTCTAGTATAATTAAAATAAATCCTTGATATTGTTTGCAAACAGCATTTACTTTTGCTTCTTTTATAAGTTTTTCTATAATATATTTAAAATATAAATTCGTTGTATTAAATTCTATTTTATAGATTAATTGCATGTGTAAAATCTTCCTCATTTGGTATTCTATTTAAGTGCTCGCCATTATAACTTCCTATCATACTTTTTACGACATCACTTATTGCAATATTATCTACTTTAATAGCTTTTATACCTAAAGATTCTATCTCTTTTATACCATTTAAAATAAACTCTTCAAACTTATCTTCCATTTTTTGTGTTAATCCAATTTCAACACTTATTATATCTTCTGGAATAATTCCTATAATTGTTACATTTGCATGAGAATCTAAAACAGAAACTATCTCTAACATCTCAACAATTTCAACTTCGTGAGCTGTTTTTCTATAGTTCCCAAGTCCCAAAAGAACATCACTTGGAAGTCTATAAATTCCCCCAACAGCATCCTCAATAGAAACTGTATCTAAAATAATTACATTGTCATATTCTTGAAAATATGCCATTAGTTTAAAACCTAATGTTCCACCATCAATAATTTCTAAGTCTTCATCATCAAACTTATAATTTTGTTTGATATATTCACTTGCATAAATTCCTATACCTTCATCTTTGAAAAGCATATTTCCAACGCCAATAACAATATTTTTTTTCATTAAATTACACCCTTTATAACTCTTTTATAAATTTAGTAATTAAACTTATAAAAAAGTTAATAAGGTTAAGCCTTTATGCTTAACCCTATTTTTCTTCTTTTTCTCTTACGAATTTACTTCCACCAATAACAATAGCAATATCTCCCTCTTTCCAGAAGATTGTTCGCCAAATTTGGTAATAAATATGACACATTACCCAAACTAAGATTAAATACATTGATGTATGATGAGCAATTCTTACTCCCATATTTCCACCAAATACATTTAATGTCCAATCTGTTGCAATATGAAGCATTGCTGGCCACCAAGCTCCAATAGAACTTTCACCTGAAGCTAATCCGTGAACATATAATTGAAGACCCGTAAATAACATAAATATTAATAATAGGTGAAATATCGTAAAAAATACAATATTATAACTATCACTATGAGAAGAATCAAAATTTTTTCTTCTATTAAATGTTATTAAATTTAAAAATACCTCAAAAAACTCTTTTATATTTTTTCCTGTTGGAATCAATTTTTTATATGGTTTTTCAAATCTTGAAAAGAAATATAAATAACCAATTAATACAGCAGTTACATCAAATATAATTGCGACAATAAAATGTCCCCATCTATTCCAAGCCATTACATACTTATCCACTGCTGGATCAGCAATAAAGCTTTGATAATATGGATGACCTATATATAAACCGGTTATAACAGCAACAACCATACATATAGCATTTGCCCAATGTACGATTCTCATAGTTGCTGTCATTCTTTTAACCTCTTTTATTTTAGGCACGGCTTGTTCCTCCAATTGGATCTACTTTATAAACTCCTAACTCTTTACCGTTAGTATCAATAATATGTACAGCACAAGCAATACATGGATCAAAACTATGAACTGTTCTTAAAATCTCAAGCGGTTGATCTGGATTTGCTACTTTTGTACCAACTAAAGATGATTCATAAGCTCCCATTCTTCCTTTATAGTCTCTTGGAGCTGCATTCCAAGTTGATGGAACAACAGCTTGATAATTTACTACTTTACCATCTTTGATTTTTATCCAGTGACCTAAACCACCTCTTGGAGCTTCAGCCATTCCATAACCTTGTGCTTCTTTTGAAACATTATCAAAGTTAAATTCTGTCCAAGTTGATAAATCACCATGTGCAACATTTGAAGCTAATTCATCAACCCATTCCATCATAACATCTGCCATAAGTTCAGTTTCGATTGCACGTGCTGCTGTTCTTCCAACTGTTGAGAATAAAACTTTTGTTGGTAAATTTCCATTTTTTAAGAAAGTTGTTACATACTTAGAAATTCTTTCATCACCTCGTGCAACACCAACTATCATTCTTGCAAGTGGACCTACTTCCATTCTTTCATCATTATATAATGGTGATTTAATCCAAGAATATTTTTTTGTTGTATCTAAATAAGCAACATTATCTTCTTTTTTACCAAACCCTGTATAATTAGGTTTTGTTACGCCATCAAATGGATGTAAATTTGTAGCACCTTCATACCAAGAGTGAGTTACATCTTCTGTAATTTTTGTTTGGTCAATATCAAAAACTTTTGATAAATCTCTATTTTTTACAATACCTGAAGGGAAAAGTTTAGCTGATTCATAAAAAGATGTATCATCAAGTCTAAAATCACCATACGACATATAGTTTCCTATACCTCCTCCAATTCCTTCAAGAGCTTCATCAGCATACATTGTTCCAGCCATATAAACATCTGGTAAATATGCCTCTTTTGTAAATTTTTGACCTCTTTTTAAGATTTGTTTAAATTCTGCAATTCTTGCAGGATTTTTAATATCTTGAACACAAGTTACTCCACCAACAACAAAAGATTGTGGATGTGGATTTTTTCCACCAAAAATAGCCATCATTTTTGCTAAATCTCTTTGTAATTCAAGTGCATCTAAATAGTGAGAAAGTCCTATCAAATTTTGTTCAGGAGTAAGTTTAAATCCTTTACTTCCCCAATATGCATTTCCAAAAATTCCAAGTCTTCCTTGTTTTACATATTTTGTAACTCTTTCTTGAACAGCTGCATAAACATCTTCATTTGCATTCCATGGTCTATGACCTGACACACTTGCCCATTTTTGAGCTTCTGCAACTGTTGCTTTTGGATCAGCTTTAAGTGCTTCAGTGATATCAACCCAGTCAAGTGCATGTAAATGATAGAAGTGAACAATATGGTCATGTAAATATAAAGCACCTTGAATAAGGTTTCTTACTAATCTTGCATTTTTAGGAATAGTAATATTAAAAGCATGTTCAACAGCTTCAATACTTCTTTGATAGTGAGTTCCTGTACAAACTCCACAAATTCTCATAGCTAAAAGACCACAATCTCTTGGGTCTCTTCCTTTTAAAATCTCTTCAATTCCTCTAAACATAGTTGAAGAAGAGTAAGCATCTGTTACAACATTGTTTTCATCAATGATTGCCTCAATTCTAAGATGTCCTTCTATTCTTGTAATTGGGTCAATTACTAAATGTTTTTGTGCCATTATTTTTCTTCTCCTTCATTTGATTTTTTACCAGCAACAATAGATGCTACGGCATGAACTCCAATTCCAACTGCAGTTGCTGTTAATAATCCAAGTCCAAATTCATCAACAGTTTTTTCAACTCCACCAGTAGGAGCTTTTATTTTTGCATTTGCCATTGGTCTTTCATATGCATATTTATCCCAGAAATCTGGCTCAGAACATCCAATACACCCTCTTCCTACTCCAATTGGCCAGTTTGTACCTTCGTTATATCGAACAATTGAACAGTTATTAAATGTCATAGGTCCTTTACAACCAACTTTATATAAACAGAAGTTATTTTTAGCTCCTTCATCTCCCCACTCTTCAACAAATTCACCAGCATCAAAGTGAGCTCTTCTTTCACAGTTATCATGGATTCTATAACCAAATGCAAATTTTGGTCTTAATAATGAATCAAGTTCTGGAATTTGTCCTGTTAAAACAAAATGTAAAATTACTCCTACCATATTTGCTGGATTTGCAGGACAAGCTGGAATATTTACAACTGGTTTTCCTTTTACTAAATCCATAACTCCAACTGCACCTGTTGGATTTGGTGCAGCTGCTGGGATTCCACCAAATGTAGCACAAGTTCCTACTGCAACAACAGCTGCTGCATCTTTTGACATTCTCATTAAATGTTCATGAAAAGTCTCACCACTAGCACCTATTGTTCCATATTGACCATTCATTCCCATAGGAATTGCACCTTCAACAAATAATAAATATTTACCTTTAAAATGTTCAACTGCTTCTTCAAGTTGTTTATCAGCATCAAATCCTGCGCAAGCTTGTAAAGTTTCATGAAATTCTAAACTTAATACATCAAATAATAAATCATCAACAGTAGGAGCACTACTTCTTAGTAATGCTTCAGAATTTCCAGCACAGTCTTGTAACTCAATCCAAATAACTGGCACTCTATTCATAAGTTCAGTTGCCTCTGCAACAAGTGGAGCAAACATAGGAGGAAGCATAAGTGTAGCGGTTGTTGCACTAACCCACTTCATAAAATCTCTTCTATTTATTCCTTCACTATCAATTATATCCATCATATCAATATCTTTAAGTGGCTCTTGAGCTCTTAAAGTTTTTAATCTTTGTTTAGCTTTTGCAAATAAAGTGTTATAATATACTTCACCTTTATTTGTTTCAACTCGCCCTGATTTTTGGGTAAAAACTTTTTTTACCATCTGTGTTGAATCAATCATAATCTCACTCCTTAAAAAATGAATATTCATTTACTTTATTGTAAAATAACAATAAGAAACTTATGTCTCTCTTAATAATAATTTACAAAAAGTAGCTTAAAAATAGCAAAAAAATATTTATTAGTATAAAAGAAGTTAATAATTATGATTTTGTGGGGTTTATTTTTCTTATTTGTTCTATTTTTATATAAGAGTTAATCTGTTTCAGTTTTTTTTAACTTTGTTACTAATATACACTTTTTTTGAATGATTATTCACTAATGTGTTGTACAAACTGAACACACGTCAAAACTTCTCAAAACAATTTTTGCAATTTCAATAGAAGGTAATCCTATCATAGCATTTTGAGCTATTCCTTTTTGTTTTTTATAAACAGGACCTAAATTCCAAACAGTTGGAGTTATTACATCATAAGATTTTATTTTGCCTTTTTCTATATTTATTTTATGATATAAAGAACCTCTTGTTGCTTCAACTACTGAAATTGCACTAGCTTTTTCAATTTCACTTAGAATTATTTTAGGTTTAATAAAAGAATCTTCTTTTATATTTATTTTTGAGATTAATGATTTTGTATCATCGATTAAATATGCAAGTTCATCAAGTCTTGACATTACTCTTGTAAAAACAGAATCTGCATAATTTTTATGAATATCTTTTATAAATTTTCTATTTGAAGTTATTGCTCTTGCAAGTGGACCTGTTTCATAAATATTGTCATTATAAGAAACCGATTTACTCCAAGTATGCTTTTTATCATTGTTTTCTTTTTCAATCATTGAAAAGGTAAAATAACTATTTTCTGAAACTTTTGTCAAATCAATTTTATTTACTAACTTTATTTTTATTTTTCCATTCTTGAAAAGATTTGTTTCTCCTAAAGTTATAAATCTATTATATGACTTACCAAAATTTTGTAAATTATGTTTTAAACATAAATCTTTGAAACATTTCATATCTGAGTTTAATTTTTCTATATTATTTACACTATCAAAAGATAAATAATTTTCTAAAGAGATCCCAGCAATAGATTTTTCAAAAAAAACAAGTGCATAATGAAGATAGTTTTGCATATTTACTAAATCCATTAAAGTTGGATCACTTACAACTCCACCAGGAAGCATATAAGAACTATGAGGCCATTGACCACCAATAATTGCTAAAGATTTTATTGTTTCACTTGCTGTTTTACAAGCTTCAAGCCATCTTTGTCCTTTTAAAGGTTCATAAATTCCTAAATCATTGCTATCAAGTTTTATAATATCTGGCATAATAAACAGATAAAACCATTTTATATGAGAATCAATAATCTCAATATTTAAACCAATTTGTCTTAAAAGCTTTGCTTTTTGTGTAACTTCAAGTTTTTCACCAATGTTTTCATATACATTTTCTAAAGCATCAACAGTAGCTTTAAGATGAGCTTGACCACAGATTCCACAAATTCTGGGAGTATATATCAATGCATCTAAAGGTGATTTTCCTTCTAAGATATATTCAAAACCTCTAAAATTCAAAAAATCTATTCTTGCATCACTTATTATTCCATCTTTCCACGTACAGTTAAGTTTAGCTTCACCTTCAATTCTTTCTACTATATCTACTGTCTTCACTTTTATTCCATTAGTTTTTTATGTAATCTATCTATTTTAAAAGTTTTAGCAACACCACTTATACTTAAATATGCTCGTTTTGAAATTCCTAAAGGAACTTCTTGAGGTATTCCCATATTTTTTTTTGTTTCTAACATATTATTTCTTGGAAAATCTGTTTCTGTACAACCAATACAAGGCATTCCAACTCTTGTTTTAGAACTTATTTCATTCCATAAAATTTTATTGCAAGAACTATGAGTCATGGGACCTCTACATCCTTGATTATAAAATAAACATCCTTCTTTTTGTCCAAAATTTCCTTCTACTTTCCACTCAAAATATTCATTTCTAGTACACCCATGATGAGCTAAAGTACTATAAAGTTCTTTTGGTCGTCCAACTTCATCTAAATCTATTTTGCCAAAAGTTTTTAAACTAAAAAGTGTTTGAAAAATCCATTCTGGATGAACAGGACACCCTGAGAGATTTATTATTGGATGAATAAGAGTTTGAAGATTATTATTTTCTAAAGCCTCTTTTATTCCACAAATATCATCATTTTGAGTAAATTTTGCATGAATTCCGCCAAATGAGGCACATGAACCTACTGCAATAATGTACTTTGATCTTAAAGCTAATTTTTCTAATAAGTTTTTTGATGAATCATTTGAAATTGAGAAAATAAATTCATTTGAAGATATTGAACCTTCAACTAATAAAAAATCTATCTCTTTTTGATTTTCTAAAATATATTCAAGTGAATTATTTATAGTTAAACTAGGATGATATATAAGATTAAAACTATTTAAAAAAAGTTCAAACCTATTTGAGTTTGAACTTAATAGTGAGTGTGTATTTCCATTACAAGTAATTGCTTGAAACCAGACTATAGTCGGTTTAGACTGATTCATCATACTTTAATGCTCGATAAATATTTTCTGCTACTGCATCTGAATAACTTAATAAATCTTTATCTAAAACATTTTCTCCACTTAAAAATGCGAATCCACCTAAACATCCCATAATCATTCCAAATGCAGGGAAAAATTCTTGTTCTCTAAACTCTTTTTTTTGTGCACCATCATCAAGTAAAATCATAACTTCTGTTACAAACTCTCCTACACATAAAAAGCCTTCACAACCTTGTTTAAAAACTTCTCTATTTGATAAGTAAACTCTTAAAAAATACTCAATAATTTCAGGAGATTTTTGAACATTTTCTAAATATTTTTTAACAAATAAATAAATCTTCTTTTTTGAAGTTATATCCATATTGTTAACTTCTCTTAACTCTTCTGCTAAAATATTTGTAGAATATTTAATTGCAAATTTGGCTAATTCTTCTTTTGAAGAGAAGTAATTATACATATTACCCACACTCATTTTCATAGCTTTTGCAATATCTGGAATTGTAGTATTATAAAAACCTTTTTGAGAAAAAAGTTTTAAAGCATTTTCTATAATTGAATTCTTTTTGTTTTCTTTTAACGTTGAAATGTTTTTTCCTTAATAAAAATTTTATTTTATGTAGTATGTTACATTAGATTTTATTAAAAGTGGATAATAACTTTAAAGTAAAAAAACCAAGGATTAAATCCTTGGTTTTTTAGAATTAATTATCTTGAAGAAACAAGAGTAGTTAATTGTTCAGGTGAAACTTTATGGAAGTTTAAGTATTTGTAAACACCATCTTTATTTTTCTCTGTAATTTTTTTAGAAACAATTTCCATATATTCAGAAACAGATGGTAATCTTCCTAAAAGTGCAGCAACAGCAGCAACTTCAGCAGAACCTAAATAAACTTTAGAGTTTTTACCAAGTCTGTTATCAAAGTTTCTTGTTGATGTAGAGAATACAATTGAACCTTCACCAACTTGTGCTTGATTACCCATACATAATGAACAACCTGGAATTTCTATTCTAGCACCAGCAGCAGCAAATGCAGCATAGTATCCTTCTTCAGTTAATTGAGCTTCATCCATTTTAGTTGGAGGTGCAACCCATAATTTTGCTTTAGCAACACCTTCACCTTTTAATACTTCTCCTAAAGCTCTGAATAATCCGATATTTGTCATACAAGAACCAACAAATACTTCTTCAATTTTTTTAGGTCTGTTATCATCAGCTAAGATTTCAGATAAAGTAGCAACATCATCTGGATCATTAGGACAAGCTAAGATTGGTTCTTTGATATCATCTAAATTGATTTCGATTGTAGCTAAATATTCAGCATCTGCATCTGGCTCTAATAATTGTGGATTTTTAATCCATTCTTTCATTTTATCAGCTCTTCTTTGAAGAGTTTTTTTATCTTCATATCCTTCTTCAATCATTTTTTCAATTAAAGCAATGTTTGAAGATAAATATTCAATAATTGGCTCTTTATTTAATTGAACAGAACAAGCAGCAGCTGATCTTTCAGCAGATGCATCAGATAATTCAAATGCTTGCTCAACTTTTAAGTCTGGTAAACCTTGAATTTCAATAATTGTTCCAGCAAAAATATTCTTTTTATTTTTCTTAGGAACTGTTAATAATCCTTGTTTAATTGCATAATAAGGAATAGCATTTACTAAATCTCTTAAAGTAATACCTGGTTGCATTTTTCCAGAGAATTTAACTAAAACAGATTCTGGCATAGTTAAAGGCATCATACCTGTAACACCTGCGAATGCGATAAGTCCTGATCCAGCTGGGAATGAAATACCAATTGGGAATCTTGTATGAGAATCTCCACCAGTTCCTACTGTATCTGGTAAACATAATCTATTTAACCATGAGTGAATAACACCATCACCTGGCTTAAGTGTAACTCCACCTCTTGAGTTGATGAAATCTGGTAAAGTGTGTCTTAATTTAATATCAGCTGGTTTTGGATAAGCAGCTGTATGACAGAATGATTGCATAACCATATCAGCACCAAAAGATAATGCAGCAAGTTCTTTAATCTCATCTCTTGTCATAGGTCCAGTTGTATCTTGTGAACCTACAGTTGTAGCGATTGGCTCAACGTACATACCAGGTTTAACACCTTCAACACCACAAGCTTTTCCTACCATTTTTTGTGCTTGTGTAAATCCTTTTCCATTATCAGCAGGTTGTGCAGCAGCAATAAATGCAGTTGAAGCACCTAAACCTAAAGCTTCTCTAGCTTTTGCAGTTAATCCTTTTCCAATAATTAATGGAATTCTTCCACCTGCTCTCATTTCATCAGTTAATGTATTTGGAGCTAATTCAAATTTAGATACTACAGCACCATCTTTTTCAATTACACCAGAATATGGTTTAATTGTAATAACATCACCAGTTTCTAAAGCATCAACTGGAGCTTGAATTGGTAAACATCCTGAATCTTCTGCTGTATTAAAGAAAATTGGAGCAATAATAGAACCAATTACAACTCCACCTGTTCTTTTATTTGGAACACCTGGAATATCTCTACCCATATGCCATTGAACAGAGTTAATTCCTGATTTTCTTGATGAACCAGTTCCCACAACATCACCAACGTATGCTAAAGGATAACCTTTTTGTTTTAATTCAGCCATTTTTTCTAATGGTTTTTCCATTCTTGATTGTAACATTGCAGTTGCATGTAATGGAATATCAGATCTTGTAAATGCAACAGTTGCAGGAGATAAATCATCTGTATTTGTTTCACCTGGGATTTTATATACAGTTAATGTAATTTCTTCTTCTAAAGCTGGTTTATTTGTAAACCATTCAGCATTTGCCCAAGACTCAATAACTTCTTTTGCTTTTGCATTTCCAGCATCCATTAACTCTTTTACATCATTAAATGAATTATAAACTAGAATAGTGTTTTTTAATTGAGTTGCAGCAGCATCAGCTACTTCTGCAATTTTTAATGCTTCAACTAATGGAGAAACATTATATCCACCCATCATTGTTCCTAAAATTTCAATAGCTTCAACTTTTGAAATAACTGAACAAGAAACTTTTCCTTGAACAATATCATTTAAAAATGCAGCTTTTACGTAAGCAGCATCATCAACACCTGGGTTAATTTTATTTTTAAATAAATCTAATACATATTCAGCTTCAACAACTGGATTAGCTTTTAATAATTCTACTAACTCAACAGTTTGCTCAGCAGTTAGAGGTAATGCAGGTAATCCACCTTCATTAAGTCTTTCTTGCGAATGTGCTTTATAGTTTGCTAATAAACTCATATATAATCTCCTCTTGATTTTAGAAAGTTCAACTATTATATCACAAAGAAAAAAATAAGTATGTACAATTTTTGTAAAGAATTGTACAAGTTTTTATTTATGTAAATAAAAGTTACACTAAATCTTTGTATTAATTTTAAATTAATTTTAGCCATACAAGAAATCAATATTTTCAAGATTTTTATTAAATTTACTTTAAGTTAAATAGTTTTTTGTATGTACAACTTTTGTACATTGTTTTTATTATTTGTTCAATTATTTTTTTGTATATTTTCATAATTAATAAAATGAAAAATAAGAGAAAATTATGATAAAAGAATTAGAAAAAAAACTACACAATGAGATTCCTTTAACTAAATTTATGAATTTAAAAATTTTAAATTATAATGAAAAAGAATTAATAACAACCATACCATTAGATGTAAATATAAATGATAAAGGAACAGCTTTTGGAGGAAGTTTAGCAACATTAACTATAATTTCTGGATGGAGTTTATGTTGGTTGATTTCAAAAGAATTAGGTTTCAGTAGTAATAATATTGTAATTATAAAAAATGAAAATTCATATAAAAAACCCGTTACAAAAGATATAATTTGTCATACTTTTAAACCAAACAATGAAGAAATAAATATTTTAAAAGAAAAACTTTTATCAAAACAAAGTGCTTCAGTAAAAATAACATCTCAGATAGTTGAAAATAATGAAATTTGCGTGGATTTTGTAGGATATTATGTTATAAAAATATAATATCCTCTATTAAAAGTTTATCTAATATTTAAAAATTAATTATAGCCTAAGTCTTTTAGTTGTTTTGTTTTTTTATCAAGTTCTTCTAAAGCTTTTTTATAATCACTTACATCAAGCATAATACCAACAAGACCTAAAATTTCTCCATCCATGATAAATGATGATTTATAAAAATGATAATCTCTTGTTATATCATCAGCACACTTCACTTTTCCCTCATAAAATTGTTCTTTTGAAGTCAAAAAAAGTTCTTTATCTTTTTCATAATATAAATCAGCATTTTCTTTTGGAATAACATGACCTAAATCATAAAGAGTTTTTCCTATAATTTCCTCTTTTGGGATTCCTAATATAATTTTTGAAAAAGCATCATTACAATGCTGATAAACTCCGTCTTTATCTTTATAAAACATAGGACTTGGAATAATATCAAATAGTTTTTTTAAAAAAAAGTTATTAAATTTTGCTTCTTTTTCTAAAAATGCAATTTTTAAAGTTAACTCTTCATAACTCAATCTTTGTTTCATTTTCTACCTTTTATAATTTATGAAAATATCGATTTTATGTAATTTAAAATGTATTTATAATATTATAATTTTTATTAATAAAATATTATTTTATTAAATTTAAAGGTTCATAATGTCAAATGAAATACAAATAGCAAAACTTGGTGAAAAAGTTTTAAGAAAAAAAGCAAAAAAAGTTAAAGATATAAAAAGTGAAGAAATAAAAAACATCGTTTCACTTATGATTGAAACCCTTAAAAAATCAAATGGTGTTGGTCTTGCTGCTCCTCAAATATTTATTTCAAAACAGATTATGATTATCTCATCAAAACCAAATGAAAGATATCCGAACGCTCCACTTTTGGAAGATTTAGTTTTAATAAATCCAAAAATAATAAAAACTTCAAAAGGTAAAAACAAAGATTGGGAAGGATGTTTAAGTATCCCAGGAATTAGAGCAAAAGTTCCAAGATATAATAAAATTGAAGTAAAGTATAAAACTTTAGAAAATGAGAAAAAAACTATTGTTTTCAAAGACTTTATAGCAAGAATTTTTCAACATGAATATGACCATTTAATAGGACATGTTTATATTGATAGAGTAAAAACAAATAAAGATATCATAAGTGAAGAGATTTATCGTTCTTTAATTTAATTCTTTTATAAAAAATTATTTTTTAAGCTATTATTATAATAAACATTATAGAATAAACTGTATATTTGGATAAAGGATATACAGTGGAAAATTACAACTTTAAAACCTACAATGAACTTTTCACTCATATTTGTAATTTAGATAATGAATATTTTTTAAACTATCTTTCAAATGGAACTTATAAAAACATCTCAACTACTACTTTTAAAAACAAAGTTATTTGTTTATCTCTTGCTTTAAAAGATATGGGAATACAAAAAGGTGATACAGTTGGTATTTTTGCCTCAAGTTCTCCTTTTTGGCTCATTTTTGATTTTGCAATTCATGAAGTTGGAGCCATAAGTGTGCCTATTTTTGCAAATATCTCAACTGAAAATTTAAACTATGAAATAAACGATTCAGCTATGAAATATATGTTTATTGATTCACTTGAAAGATTAAAAGATATTGAAGAAAAAAATTCACATTTAACTTTTATAACTCATAATTTTTGTATAAAAGAACCAAATTTTTATAATTATGATGAAATATTAGTTATTGGGCAACAAATTTGTGATTCAAAAGGGTTTATTCCTCATAAAGCAGAAGAAGATGAAACATTTTCTATTATCTATACAAGTGGAAATACAGGAACTCCAAAGGGAGTGATGCTTACACATAAAAATATAGTTTCACAACTTCAAGATATAAATAAACTAATAGATTTACCAAAAGAAGAAGTTGCACTTTCACTTCTTCCTTTAGCACATATTTTTGAGCGAACTGTTATGAGTTATTATCTAAGTCGTGGAATTAGTATTTATTTTGTAGATGATATTTTAAATGTAGCAAATCTTATGAAAGTTGTAAAACCAACAATTATGACAGTTGTTCCAAGACTTCTTGAAAAAATATTTAACAAAATAAAAACTCAAATTTTAGAAAAACCATTTTTTAGTAAAATAATTGCTTCATTAGCCTTTTCTTATGCGTTAAAAGAGAGCTTAGATAAAGGTTCTATTTTATTTAAAATTTATGACAAACTTGTTTACTCAAAATTTAGAGAAATATTTGGTTCAAGAGTTCAAAAACTTGTAAGTGGAGGTGCACCTTTATCAAAAGAAATAGCACAGTTTTTTGTAAATATTGGTGTTCCTGTTTATCAAGGTTATGGTTTAACAGAATTTTCACCAGTTATTTCTACAAACTATCCATCTGCCAACAAAGTAGGTTCTTGTGGAAAAGTAATCCCAAGTGCAAAAATAAAAATAGCCCAAAACAAAGAACTTCTAGTATCTGGACCATCTTTAATGAAAGGATATTTAAATCAAGAAGAATTAACAGCAAAAACCATAGATAAAGATTGTTGGCTTCACACAGGAGATATTGCCTATCTTGATGAAGAAGGTTATTTATTTATAACAAGTAGATTAAAAGAGATATTTAAAACTTCCACTGGTGAATATGTAAATGCAGTTGCGATTGAACAAAAACTATCAAAAGATAGATATATCGAGTTTGCTGTAGTTATTTCAGAAAATAAAAAATTCACTACTGCCCTACTTTTTGTAGATAAAGAGAAATATCAATTAGCAAAAAAAATAAATAATAACTTAACAATAGAAGAGTATTATAAGCAACCAGAAATTTTAGATAACATTTCTAAACACATATCAAATATCAATAAAGACCTAAATCAATGGGAAAAAATTGTTGATTTTAGAATTATAACAAACGATATTTCCATTGAAAGTGGAGAATTAACTCCATCAATGAAAATTGCTAGAAGTAAAATTGAACAAAAATATGCTAGTTTTATAAATAGCATGTATGAGGAGCAAAAATGAAAGAGAGAATTGCCATAATTGATGGATTAAGAAGTCCAATAGCTAAAGCAAATGGTAAATTAAACGATGTAAGTGCTGATATTTTAGGAAGTATTATTACAAAAGAGTTAGTTCTTAGAAATAATTTAGAATATGAACAATTTGATGAAGTAATTATGGGAAATGTTGCAAATCCTGCAAATGCTACAAATATCGCAAGAGTTATGGCTAGCCGTGCTGGTTTTCCTTCACAAACTCCTGCTTACACAGTTCATAGAAATTGTGCTTCAGGAATGCAAGCAATATCAAGTGCTATTGAAAAAATTCATTCAAATCAAGGGGATTTATACCTTGTTGGAGGAATTGAATCTATGAGTAATCTTCCTTTATATTATAGTGATGAGTTAAAAAATCTAATAACAAAATTTACATATTCAAAATCATTTATTGAAAAAATTCAACTTTTAAGCTCTTTTAGACCAAGTTTTTTAAAACCTACTATTGGTTTACTAACTGGTCTTACTGACCCAATTTCAGGAAAAATCATGGGATTAACAGCTGAAAATCTAGCAAATGAGTTTAAAATAAGTAGAGATACTCAAGATGAATATGCTTTAAAATCTCATCAAAAAGCTCAAAAAGCAATAGAAACTGGGATTTTTAAAGATGAAATTCATCCAATTATGACAAGTAATGCTTCTATTACACAAGATGATGGAGTAAGATTTAATCAAACTATTGAAGCCTTAAATAAGTTAAAACCTATTTTTGATAGGTTAAGTGGAACAGTAACAGCTGGTAATTCTTCACAAGTTTCAGATGGAGCTTGTAGTTTGATAGTTTGTAGTGAATCAAAAGCAAAAGAATTAAATCTTGAGCCACTTGGATTTATAAAAGATTATGCTTACGCAGGACTTGATGCAAATAGAATGGGATTAGGTCCAATCTATGCAACAAAAAAACTTTTTAATAAAACTAATATTACTTTAAAAGATATAGATTTAATTGAGATGAATGAAGCTTTTGCTGCTCAAATGATAGCAAATCAAAAAGCTTTTGCTTCAAATGATTTTTGTAAAAAAACTTTTAATTCAACTGCTCTTGGTGAAATTGACGAATCAATTTTAAATGTAAATGGTGGAGCAATTGCCCTTGGTCATCCAGTTGGAATGAGTGGAGCTAGAATTGTTTTAACAGCCCTTAAAGAATTAAGAAGAAGAAAAGATAAATTGGCACTTGCAACACTTTGTATTGGTGGTGGACAAGGTGCATCTTTCTTATTGGAGATATAACATGAGTAACATTATTTTAGAAATTAAACAAAATATAGCAACACTAACTTTTGATTTAAAAGATGAAAAAATAAATAAATTATCATTTGAAATTTTAAAAGAGTTTGATGAAAAACTAAATCTTATTAAAAATGATATTTCAATAAAAGCATTAGTAATTGATAGTGCAAAAAAAGATATTTTTATTGCAGGGGCTGATATAAAAGAGATTGAAAAATTAAAAGATGAAAAAGAAGTTTATGATGCTTTAATGGAAGTTCATGAAATATTTAATAAACTAGAAAATTTACCAATCCCAACAATTGCATATATAAATGGTGCTTGTATGGGTGGAGGACTTGAACTTGCCCTTGCTTGTAAATATAGAGTAATGAGTACAAATCCAAAAACAAAAATAGCATTTCCAGAGATAAAACTAGGAATTTTCCCAGGTTTTGCTGGAACCATAAGAGCTCCAAAAATCATAGGTTTAGTAAATGCCTTAGATTTGATTTTAACTGGAAAAACAATAGATGCTAAAAAAGCATATAAAATCAAACTTGCTGATATGATTTTTGATGATGCTCAAAAAGAGTTTATGTTAGATGATTTTGTAAAAAAAGCTATTTATGGAACACTAAAAGAGAGATTTACTTTCAATCTATTAAATTATGCTCCTTTAAATGAACTTGTATTTAAAAAAGCATATAAAAATTTAGAATCAAAAGTAAATAAAGATTTTAAAGCTCCTTATGTTGCTTTGGAAGTGATAAAAAAGACTCTAAATAAAGAGTTTGAAGATTCTATAAAAATTGAAGCAAAAGAGTTCTCAGCACTTGCTGTTTCAAAAGAATCAAAAAATATGATAAAACTATTTTTCTTATTTGAGAAATTAAATAAAAATTATGAAAAAACATCTAATCCTATTTCAAATGCTGTAGTTCTTGGAAACGGAGTTATGGGAAAAGGAATTATTTATTTATTCTCAAAATATTTAAAAGATGTAAGAATAAAACTAAGAGATTTAACTCAAGCCCATGAGATTTTAAAAGATGTAGCAAAAATCTATGACCACTCTATAAAATCAAGAAGTATGACTAAGAATCAAGTGGATTTTAAACTAAATAAAATCTCTTATACAGATAAATTTCTAGGATTTAAAAATTTTGATTTTGTTATTGAAGCAATTATTGAAGATGAAAAAGTAAAAAAAGAAACTTATAAAGAACTTGAAAATGTTATAGGTGAAAATACAATAATCGCCACAAACACTTCATCTATTTCAATAGAAAAACTAGGAAGTGAAATCAAAAATAAAGAGAATTTCTTAGGAGTTCACTTTTTCAATCCAGTAAATTTAATGCCTCTTGTTGAAATAATTCCAACAGAACAGACTTCAAAAGAGAGTATAAATAAAGTTTGTGAAATGCTTATTTTAAGTGGTAAAACACCGATTGTTGTAAAAGATTGTGCGGGATTTATAGTAAATAGAATTTTACTTCCATATCTAAATGAAGCAGCATTTATACTTGAAGAAGGCTCAAGAATTGAAAGAATTGATTCAATTATAAAAGATTTTGGAATGCCTATGGGTCCATTTACACTTGCTGATACAGTTGGAATTGATATAGGTTATAAAGTTGCTAGTATTTTAAACGAGTCTTATGGAAGTAGAATGCCAATAGCTTCTTTGATAGAAAAAATGTATAACGCAAAACTTTTAGGAGCAAAAACAAAAGCTGGATTTTATGAATATGCAGGTCGGGACAAATATCCAAACTCACATGTTACGTCTATGCTAGAGAACAATGGTAGAATTTTTGACGATGAAGAGATAGTTCAAAGATGTATATATATCATGATAAATGAAGCTAGTAGATGTTTAGAAGAAAACATCGTAACAGAGGCTTCTATCATTGATTTTGCAATGATTGCAGGAACTGGTTTCCCAGCTTACAAAGGTGGATTATTAAGTTATGCAAATGAAATTGGACTAAAAAACATCTTAGAATCTTTAAGAAAATTTGAAAAAGAGTATGGAGAGAGATTTAAACCTTCTAATCTTTTAGTTAAATTGGTTGAAGAGTATGAAGATTTTGAAACAGGAGAAGCTTTATGGAAACACTAATTTTAATACTACTTATTTTAGCTTTTGGATTTTTTTCATTTCCACTTTACAGCTATTTTGCCTTAATAGGAATTTATAGTGCAATATTTTTTGATGTTGGAACAGTTTTTTGGGCTATTTTTATAGTACTTGCTGCTATATTATTAATCCCTACTTTTAGAATAAAATTTATTACTTCAAAAATAGTAAATTTTATAAATAAAAAAGGTCTATTACCGAAAATATCAAAAACAGAAGAAGCGGCACTTCAAGCTGGAACAAACTGGGTAGAAGCTGATTTTTTCAAGGCCCAAGTTAATTTCAAAGAGATAAATGCCCAAAAAGTTACAACACTTACAGCTGAAGAACAATCATTTTTAGATGATGTTGTTGATGAACTTTGTGAAAAAACAACAGACTGGGAAATTTTCCAAAATAGAGATTTATCTGATGAAATTTGGCAGTTTATAAAAGATAAAAAGTTTTTTGGGATGATTATTCCAAAAGAGTATGGAGGTCTTGGATTTAGTGCAACTGCTCACTCAAAAGTAATTGAAAAATTAGTATCAAGATCTCAAGTTTTAGCAATAACTGTAATGGTTCCAAACTCACTTGGCCCTGCTGAACTTATTTTAAAACATGGAAGTCAGGCTCAAAAAGATAAATACTTAAGCGATTTAGCAACAGGAAAACTTGTTCCTTGTTTTGGATTAACAGAACCAAATGCAGGAAGTGATGCTACATCAATAACTTCAAATGGTGTTTTATTTAAAGATGAAAATGATGAAATAAAAATCAAATTAAATTTTGAAAAAAGATATATCACTTTAGGAAATATCGCAACTTTAATTGGACTTGCTTTTGTTTTAAAAGACCCAGAACATTTACTTAGTGAGAATGAAGATTTAGGTATTACTTTTGCTGTAATTGATTCAAATACAAAAGGTATTGATAACTCAAAACGACATGACCCACTTGGAATTCCTTTTGTAAACTCTCCACTTTATGGAAAAGATGTAATTATTGATTTAGAAAATATTATAGGTGAAAATGAAGGTATTGGAAAAGGTTGGCAAATGCTTGTTGAATCTTTATCTATAGGACGAGGAATTTCACTTCCTAGCGTTAGTCTTGGTGGAAGTAAATTAGCTTTAAATGTTGTAGCTTCTTATTGCCAACTTAGAGAGCAATTTGGATTAAGTATCAATCATTTTGAAGGTATCGAAGAAAAAATTGCAAAAATTGCAGCACTTACATATATGTTAAATGCTTCTAGAAACTATACTTTAGATGCTATTGATGATGGAGTAAAACCAGGAGTTATAAACTCAATTATGAAATACCATGCAACTGAAAAATTTAGAACAGTTATAAATGACTCAATGGATGTTTTAGGAGGAAGTGCGATTATTAGAGGAAAAAACAATCTTCTAGCTCATGCTTATTTTGCCTTACCTATTTCAATAACTGTTGAAGGTGCAAATATTTTAACTAGAAATTTGATGCAATTTGGACAAGGATTAATAAAATCTCATCCTTATATTTATAAACAAATTACAGCATTAAATAGTAACAATGTAGAAAATTTTGATAAAGCATTTTTCTCTCATATTGGTTTAGTATTTTCATCTTTTTGTAAATCTTTTATTTTCTATATTACAAGAGCAAATATCTCTTGTCAAAAAGGAAACTTCCAAAGATATAAACAAAAACTAACTTGGGTTAGTGCTGAATTTACTCTTTTAACAAATGTTGCTTTAGGAATTTTAGGACCAAGTCTAAAAAAAAGAGAAAATATAAGTGCTAGATTTGGAGATATTTTATCAAACTGCTATTTGATAACTGCAACATTAAGAGAATTTGAAAATAATCCAAATGAAGAAGATGAACTATTAGTTGATTATATTTGTAACTATTGTTTTAATGAAATTCAAATAGCAAGAGAAGAGATAATCACAAATATTGGTTATTTAGACTATTTACTTCCTATTGTTAAAATAAATCCATTTTCAATAAAAGCAAAAGATAAATTAAATGCAAAAATAGTAAAAAATCTATCAAATCAAGATTATTTACAAAAATTAACATCATCTTTATTTATTTCAAAAAATGAAAGAGATAGATTAACAAAACTTCAACTAGCTGTCAAATTAAATAAAGAGTGTGAGAGTTCATTTAAAATTCTAAAAGATGCTATTAAAAATGGAACTATAAAAAAAGATAGTCCAGAAAATATGACAAAAGAGCTTTTAGAAAAAAATCTTTTATCAAAAGAAGAGATAGAAAAAATGCTTGAAGCTCATGCGCTAAAACAAGAAGTAATAAGTGTTGATTCATTTGATGCAAAGGATTATAAGGCTCAAAAATGATTGATAAAAATGATTTGCTAATAAACACAAATGGTTATGTTTTAAGTCTACTTCAAAAAATTCTTGATGCAAATATTGAAGTAATTGGAGTTGAAAATATTCCAAAAGAGAATCCAAAAATGTTTGTTGCAAATCATTTTACAAGAACAGAAGCGATGCTTGTTCCTTATACTTTATATAACATAACAAATAAAAAAGTTGGAGTTATTGCTGCTGATTCTTTATTTAAAAGTTTTTTAGGAGATTTTTTAGAAAATCTTGGTGCTTTAAAAACAACTGCTCCAAATAGAAATGAACATATTATTGGTGATTTAATAACTTCTTGTAAAGATTGGATGATTTTTCCTGAAGGTATGATGATTAAAGGAAAAGATATTTCAAAAATAGATAAAAATTTTTGTGTAAAAGTTGATGGAGCATGTCAAAGAGTTCATACAGGAGCTGCTGTTTTTGCCCTACTTTCTCAGATTTTTAGACAAAAATATTTTGATAAAACATTGGAAAACTATGAAGAATTTAGTAATAAATATTTTATAAATAAATGCACTGATATAAATAAAAATGAAACTATGATTATTCCTATAAATATCAGTTATTCAAAACTAAGAAATGGGAAAAATTTTTTAGTTGATATGGCTAGTAAACTTATTCATGATATGGGAGTTAATTTTAAAGAAGAGCTTGAAATAGAGAGTAATATTGTTTTAAACTCAAAAATTACAATAAGAATTTTAGAGCCAATTTCAACTAAAAATTTATTAGATAAACTTTATAAAAAAGATTTGCCCTATGAAAAAATCATAAACTCTTTAAGATATGAAGTAACTCATAATTTTATGGATAAAATTTATGAATCACTAACTATAAATTTTGATCATATTTTCGTTTTAGTTTTATTTTTATTTCCTAAAAAAGAGATAGAAATTGAATATTTTAAAAGACTAATTTACATAACTATTTTTAAAATAAAAGAAAAAAATATTTTCTATGATGAAGATATAAATAAAGATTTGATTTATCTAATATCTTATGAAAAATTCAAACCTTTTAATGATATTTTAGAAGTTGCCATCAAAAATAAGATTTTACAAACGGATGAAATAAACTGTTATAAATATCTAATTAATAAAAAAAATCTACTTGATACTTTTACTCATCATACTATTCGTTTAAAAAATATTTTAAGAGTAATTTTAAATGAAATTTTGATTCAAGAAGAGAGTGTAAATATAGTAAAAAATCTTGTTTCAAAAAAAGAAGAAGAAAATCTCAAAACACTTGTTGATATTTTAAAATATGAAGAAAATAAAGAGTATGAAGAAAGCTACGAAAAATTTAAAAATTATAAAGATTTAAAACCAATAGATATAGGTAAAAGTAAATATTTTGAAGCAGAAAATTCGAATAATTGTGTGATAACTATTCATGGTTTTTCATCTGCACCCAAAGAGATGGAAAATTTAGCACTCTTTTTAAATAAAAACCATTTTAATGTTCAAGTTCCAAGATTAGCAGGTCATGGAATAGTTCCAGAAGATTTAAAAACAAAAGTTTGGCAAGATTGGTATAAATCTGTTTCGAGATCAATCATAATTGCAACTTTACAATATAAAAAAGTTTATATCGTAGGTTTTTCAACAGGTGGATTACTTGCACTTTTAAGTACAAAAAAACAATATAAAGAGTTTGTTTCACTTATTTGTATAAATGCAGCACTTCATTTAAATGATATGAGAATAAAAACTCTGCTTCCTGCTATTTCATTTTGGAATGATATTGTAAAAGTTTTTCATGAAGATAAATATGCAAAAGAGTATATTGATAATACACCTGAAAATCCAGAAATAAATTATCATAAGCACTATGTAGATTCAATAGAACAATTAAATTTGTTAATGAATAAAACAAAAAAGACTCTTCCTAAAATCAAAAAACCTATTTTAATAATTCAAGGAAAAGATGACCCCGTTGTAAATCCAAGTTCTGCCCACGAAATTTTTGAAAGTATTCAATCAAGATATAAAACTTTGCAACTAATTGAAGCAAAAAATCATGTAATTGTTATAGATAAAAATAATAACCAATTATTCAGTTATATCTTAGATTTTCTCACTCAATTTGAAAATAAGTGAGATATAAAAATTTTATACTCTCTCTTTTTTTTCTTTATACATTTTTTCATCTGCATGATTTAATAAAGATTCAATATCTTCACCATCATTTGGATAAATACTAACACCTAAACTAAATGTTAAAGGTATTATCAAATCTTCTGAATAGTATAAAGGATTCTTTTTTGATATTGAATCTATTCTTTTTAAAGTTAAATCTAAATACTGTGTTGATTCAATATGATCAAAAAGTATTACAAATTCATCTCCTCCAATTCTCGCAATAATATCACCTTCTCTTATGATACTTGAAAGAACTTCTCCTATATGTTTTAATAACATATCTCCAACATGATGTCCATATTCATCATTTACACTTTTAAATTTATTTAAATCAATAAAACATAAAGCAAATGATTCTTTTGTATCTTTACTTTTTAAAATACACTCTTCAATTCTTTTTCTTAACATCAACCTATTTGGAAGCCCTGTCAAACTATCATGATTTACAGCATATTCTAACTCTGATTCAATCTTTTTCAAATAAGTTATATCTTGACAAATAATGATATTTTGAGAACTGTTTTTTTCAGATTTAACAGGAATAATATCTGTATGGAAAAAAACATCTATTCCATTTAAATTTGTAGCTCTTAAAATATTACTTACTTCAGTTGAAGATACTTTAACTTCTCTTGAAAAAAAGAAATTAGAAAAATGTTTTCCTATCATTATACTTTTTTCTAAACCAAAAAATGAGAGACAAGCTTTGTTTACTTCTGTTATTATTCCCTTTTGATTTATATGAAAACTAATCAATTTTTGATTTATTAAATTATAATAATTTTGACTATTTTCAATATTTTCTTTTTCATATTCATATTTTAAATTTTCATGATTTACTTTTTGTATGATATTTAAATAACTCATTGAAAGATTTGATTGTCTTGTAAACATCGCAATAAAAAGTTTTTCATTTTTTTCAGTTTTACAAGTTTCTATATTTATATCATAAAAAACATCTTTTTTTAAAAGCATCGGAATATGTAAATAATTTTTTTTACCATTATATAATTCTTGAAGTTTTTCTTCAAAACCTACAAGTTCCCATAAAGAATCTCTTATATCACCATCAACAAAAAGTTTTTTTGTATCACTTACAAAATCTTTTAAATTATCTGTAAATTCGACAATTTTATAATCTTTTGAAAACAAAATACAAGAGATATTATATTTCTTACATATAATTGGTAAAATCAATCCTGTTATCATTGTACTAATCTCTTTACTATTTCATTATTTAAAAGTTCAAACAATTCTTTTACACAATTATCATCTTTTGCTGAAGTTCTAAAAATTCCTACAATATTTGAATCTATATTTTTATAATTTTCTATTTCTATTTCATCATGATTTAAATCACTTTTATTAAATGCAATACAAATAGGTAAATTTGGTATCGTTTTTTGACATAATTCAATATGTCCTTTAATTGATTCAATTGTTTTTTCTCTTGTTAAATCTGCAACTATTACAAATCCCTTTGCTCCATTTAGATAATGAGTTAAAATTGGTTTAAAATCCGTTTGCCCCTCAATATCCCAAATCATCATAGTTGAATCATATTTTTGTTCATTTATATTTGCAATTAAACTTTTTTTTGAAATAGATACACCAATACTACTTATGTACTCTTCACTAAAACTATTATCAACATATCTTCTAATCAAACTTGTTTTACCAGTTCCAAAATCTCCTATTAAAACAATTTTATAATTAAACATCATAAACCTTTATTTTTTCCATGTAAAGACTACTCGTCTTCCTTGTTCAGGATAGTTTTCTTTATCTATATTTGTTGGAATATCATTGATTCCAATATTGACTAATTTTTGAGAAACATTACCTTTAACTTTTAAATATTTCATTATATTTTCTGCTCTTTCTTTTACTAAAATAGCATTTCTTTCTAAAGTTCCTGTAAAATCTCTAAAACCTCGTATTTCTAGAACTAAATCTTCATCTAAGTTATGTAATAAATTTATAATTTTTATTAATTTATATTCTTGATTTGGTAAAATTTCTGAAGAATTTTGTTCAAAATAAATTATATCTTCTATATTAGGAGGAACAATTCCAACTTCGAAATCAATATTTTCTAAACCTTTTATCAATTTAAATTGTTCTTCTACATATTTTTTTTCTTTTTTACTAAAAACATTACCAAAAACTTTAACATTAGGATAATTATAAGAATATTCTATTCTATTTCCTTCTTTTAAGTTTAATGCCAAAGTCAAATAAGTTATTTTATCATAAATATCTTTTGGATTATCAAAAGAATCGATAATCTGAATATTATTTTGAATTGATTTTATATTATCAATTTTTTGTAAATCTTTATATGCTAAATCTTTATAAAAAGAAAAAGGAACCATACCATTTATAACCATATTTTTATTTTTTACTTCAACCTCTAATCTATAAATAGTCAAAGCTGAATCTTTATATAAAATTTCATTTGCTTTTTTTGCTAAATTGTTATCAATTATATTATTATAAATAGTATAACTTATCCAAGAAACTAAAATTAAAGGTAATATATAAACTAAAGGATGTAAAGATTTATTATTAACCTCTTCTTCTTCATTAATTAGTTGAGATATAATTGATAAAAATTCTTCTTTTGGAAGATTTTCCATATTTCCATCAAAGTTTTTTATTTCATCTGAATATTTTGCAACTAACTGAGAAAGAACTTCTCTTATACTATTTATAGTAATATTTGTTACAGCACCATCAATAATAACAGCTAAATAACTATACCCACTAGCTTCTAAAACTATTTTACTTCCACCATATTCAATTGTATTAATTTCTTGATGTTTTTCATTTTTATCAATCCAATCATTAACAAAACTACGAATTGCTGTCATCATTGAAGCAATCATTTCAGGTTCATTGATTGGATTATTTATATTTTGAGTATGAGATAAAACTATTCCTGTTTCTTTATGTATAAAAAAAACTGCTTTTACATTTGTTAAAGCATGTTCTTTTAATAAAAGTTCTGTTTCACTAATACCATGAATTTTTGCGTTAATTTTTCTTTTTAATGTCTTAAATGTAAGTCCATTTTTTATTTGATCATTAATCGAAAATAACATATCTTCAAAAGTTTTAGAAACATATCGAGTAATCATATTTCCAATTACAGGATACAAGGCATCAACAACTTCATCTTTGTGAGATTTTATTTTTTCTCTTATTGCAGTTGTAATAAGTGGGGCTAATTGTTTAACAACTTTATCTTTTGATTCTTCATAATTTCTATCAATTAACTCTAAAACAATTGGAGATAATGCTTCAAGTAATAATTTTTTATCACTACTATAACTTTTTTCTAAAATCGAAGAAATAAAAGGAGATATTTTCTCTATTATTATCTGTGGAGTGTGAGACTCTACAGTTAACTTTTCAAGTTGAATTTTGAGTTCTAATAAACTTTCTTGTTCTTCTTTTAAAAGAAGATTACGAAGTTTTCCTAAATCATCCATTTTATAAAATCAAACTAAAATTAATCATTTTGTACAGATACAATCTGCTTTTCTAACTGATTACCTTTTAATCTCATTGCTGTTTCCATCATGATTTCAGCAGCATCGTCTCTTGATAATTTTAAATCACTTAATTCTTGAAGTTTTATTTCCATGATATCAAAAAGTTCATTTTTTAAATTATTCATCTCTTCTTGTAAATTATTTCTATTTTCAAGTTGTTCTTTATATAATTGTTCGTGTTTCGCACTCAACTCATCATTTAAAATATCCATAGAATTTTGTATTCTTTTTTCTTGTTTAAGTTCATTATCTCTTATATCTGCTATTTCTTCTTGTTGTTGAGTCGTTAAATTTTTGATTTTTTTAGATATTAATTCTACTTCATTATCTAATCTTAAATTAAAATCTTTTTGATTTTGTTCAATTTTATTTTTTACTTCATCAAAAGAACGTTTAAAATCACTTTCAAGTTTTTCAAATCTTTTATTTAGTTCTCTTGTTTGAGAACCAAATAATATTTCTCTGATTTGATCAACATTTCCTAACTGGCTTATTTCATTTCCTGTATTTTGAGTATTATCTTTCATCTAAGTCCTTTTAAGAAAAATTATAGATAATTTAAATGTTCTAAATTAAGCTATATTTGTATAAACAGCTTGAACATCATCATCATCTTCAAGTTTTTCAATTAATTTTCCAATATCTTCTTGTTGTGCTTCACTAAATTCTTGTGGATTATTTGGAATTCTTTTTAACTCAGCTTTTGTTAAAGCTATTCCTAACTCTTCAAATTTATTATTCATATTTCCAAAATCTGTATAATTTGCATAAGCTAAACATAAACCATCTTCTTCCTCAAGTTCTTCAAGTCCAGCATCTATTAATTCCATTTCTAAATCTTCAAGTTCATAATTACTTGGTTTATTAAATTCGAAAATTGCTTTTCTATCAAAGAAAAATTCTAAAGATCCAGTTGGAACTA
>Ga0265295_1001124_pt1 | contig 48927 bp, 36 predicted proteins | sample Munlansysbiofilm_FD_192503 | JGI IMG/M metagenome (GOLD analysis project Ga0265295, IMG submission 192503) | Leachate microbial communities from a municipal landfill in Southern Ontario, Canada - Methane capture system biofilm | ecosystem: Engineered > Solid waste > Landfill > Unclassified ...
TGAAGGCTTCCGAGATATCGCGCTGACGCTGCATACCTTTCAGGCCGCTGGCAAAGGTCTTATGCTGTTCAAAAGCCAGGCGCAGCGCTTCTTTGGCGATAGCCTGCTCCAGCACCAGCTCTTGCAATAGCGAAGGAATGGTGGTGGGGCGGATCATCTTGTTTTTAATCATATTGCGCAGTTCGCTTTCGTCGATATCAAAGGGCACCCAGCGCATGATGTTTTTCAGTCCACTGGAGGCCAGCACGTTTGAGATGCTATAGCTCATACCCAGGTTCGCGCTCACGGTACGGTTGAAAATGTATTCGTCTGTAAAAACGCTGAAGACGTCTGTGGTCGCGCCACCGATATCCACACCCACCACTTCGATATTATCGTTTTTGGCGATGGTCTGCATGATGTTTCCCACGGCTGCGGGAGTAGGCATGATGGGGACTCTTTTGTGGTCTGGACCCTGGGTCCATTCCATGAGTTTGTTGTAGCCGGGAGCCTGCTGCATCACGTGTTCCATGAAGATATCGTGAATCTTATCGCGGGCCGGACCGAGGTTCTCAGTTTCGAGTTTTGGACGCAGGTTTTCGGCTATGATCAGGTTCACTTTATCGCCCAAAGTAGCCTCGATATCACCGATAGCTTCTTTATTTCCGGCAAAGATCACTGGAAGTTTGTAGGCGGAACCCAGACGCGGCTTGGGATCTGCACCAGAGACGAGCTCTGCCATTTCCACCACGTGTTTGATGGTTCCACCATCTTCGCCACCGGCCATGAGGATCATATCCGGCCTAAGCTGGCGGATGCGCTCGATCTTTTCATGGTTCATGCGTTTGTCGTTGCTGGAAATGAGATCCATCACGATAGCCCCGGCACCCAAAGCGGCGCGTTCGGCACTCTCGCCTGTCATGGAGGCTACCACACCGGTAACCATCATCTGCAATCCACCGCCGGCGGAAGAGGTAGATACATAGGCATCTACACCGATATCGCCCTTGCGGGGAATGATGAATTCACCATTTTCCATGAATTTGAGATTGGGGTTGTTATACTTCAGGCGAGCAAGCTCTTCCATTTCCTGAGTGGCATTGATCACACCCTTGGTTACATCATTCAGAGGAGCTTCCACTGTGGTAGGAGCTTCGCCTCGGATGGTTTGACGGTATTCACCGTCCACATATTCGATCAAGATCGCCTTGGTCGTGGTGCTGCCACAGTCTGTGGCTACTATGCGCGTAAGGCGTTTTTCATCATATTGCATATATCCTCCGCTTATTCAGCTTTTTTATGTCTTTTTTTAAAGATCTTTTTAAAGGTTTCACGTATCTGGTTTTTGCGTCTTTTCTTGTGCAATCTGGCCTGCTGGCGACGCTCTCGATTGATCTCTTCATCCAGTTCATCGATGCGTTTGACCAGGGCTGTGATATATTCTTCCTTTTGGATCATCAGGGCAAAGCGTTGATACTTTGCACTGTCAAAGATGATCTCCGCAAAAGGCAGAACGAAATACAAGACCTGGCTGCCGATGCTATGCAGTGGATGCAGGGATTCGATAAACAGGATTCCTGCCGGGGCCAGATGCCGGCTGGCGATGAAGCGAGCTACCTTGTCGATCATGGCGTAAGCTTCTTCGTCTGTGATCGTGCTGATAATCTCTTGATATTTATGTTTCATCGTGCTAGGCTCTGGTGGCCGTAAAGCCTGCCACGCTGGCAGCTCCGGCTTTGTAAAGTTCACCGCTGATCTCATTCAAGGTGCTGCCGGTGGTAAAAACGTCATCCACCAAAATCAGCTTTTTGCCCTGGGCCTGCTGGCTATAACGCACCCGGAAGGCACCGGCCAGATTGCTCAGACGCTGAGTCCTGTGCAGCTTGGTCTGGCTCAAGGTGTAACGGCTTCTTACCACAGGGCGGATGTAGGTCTTGCCGCTCAGTTTTGCCAGCTTTTTGGCAATTAATTCGCTTTGATTGTAGCCCCGTTCACGCCGGCGCACTCTATGCAGAGGCACTGCGGTGATGTAAGGATAGTCCTCAAATTCGGGATAGTCTTTCAGGCTCTTGGCCATCTTTTCGGCCATAAATGCAGCCGGAGAGCGGTAGCCGCTGTATTTTAAAAGGTGCATCAGCTCCGTAAGCGGAGTTTTATACTGCATACTGCTGCGGGAAAGTTCAAACTGGAACTGGGTCTCCCGGCAGCTTTCGCAATAGCCTTCGGTGAGCTCAGAGCCGCATTTGTAGCAGAAATTGTCCTTCACAAAAGTGATCTGGCTAGCGCATTCAGGGCACAGGCTCTTTTGCCCAGCACCCAAACGGGTATGGCAGACCAAACAGGCCGGCGGAATCAGGATATCAATACCCGCCATCAAAAAAGCTTTCAATCGCTTCAAAGATAAAGCTGCCATCTTGGCTATACACACTTTCTGTAGCCGAGCGTTCCGGATGCGGCATCATGCCCAAAACGTTGCGCCCTTTGTTTACGATTCCCGCGATATTGTCGAGTGAGCCATTGGGGTTCGCCTCCCAGCTGGCATCTCCCTGGGCATCGCAGTAGCGGAAAAGTATCTGATCGTTATCCTGCAAGGCTTTCAGGCCCTCAGGATCGATAAAATAGTTGCCTTCTTTGTGGGCAATGGGAGTAGAGAGCAGTCTGCCTGGTGCCAGGCCTTGGGTAAAGGGACTGTCAGAGCTTTCCACCCTCAGCATCTGATGTTTGCACACGAAATTGATGCCGCTGTTTCTCATCAAAGCGCCCGGCAAGAGCCCGGCCTCGGTGAGGATCTGAAAACCATTGCAGATGCCTATGACCAGGCCGAATTTCTCGGCAAAAACTTTCACTTCGTTCATGATGGGCGAAAAGCGGGCCAAAGCTCCACAACGCAGATAATCCCCATAGGAAAATCCCCCGGGAAGTATCACCAGATCAGGATTTTGCAGGTCGTGATCCTTGTGCCAGATCATGCGGGCAATATGGCCACGGCTGCGAAAGACTTCATAAGCGTCATGATCGCAATTTGAGCCGGGAAATGTGATCACACTTACTTTCAAGACTTGGTCTCCTGCAGTTCAAAGCGGTAAGTCTCCGTATTCGGATTCGCCAAAAGGCTGTCACAAATCTTGGTGACTTCGGAGCTTACAGCATCTTTATCCGAGCTGTCAAAAACTATCTCAATGTACTTGCCAATACGGGTTTGGGAGACATCTTCAAATCCCAGATTGTGCAAGGAATTGGTTACGGCTTTACCCTGCGGATCCAGTACGCTGGGTTTGAGTTCTACGAAAATCTTGGCTTTTAGCATGATACATCCATTTATTTTTTATCAGAATACCACAGTTTGAAAATCACGGGTTTTAGTCAACTGATTTATTTAGATGCGCTTTGGAAGAGCGTAAATGGGAATAATTCGTGCTAGAGTTTGCCCTCAACAGGCTAGAACAAATTCCGTTTCGATATAGCGGATCGTTGCTTTTCTGATTGACAGCTAAAACGCTAACCATAGTTTGACAGTCAGTCTGGATTTATCAAAATCCTGATTCGGTTTTAGTATTTTGCAAGGACTATTTATCAAGCCTGAAAAGAGCGATCCGAATACAGGTATGATATTTTCAGCTAATAGCTTATGATGAGATTAGAAAACATGAAATTTGGGACTCTGATCCAGGGTTTGGAACCTGACGAAGTGGTTCGCATTGTTACGAGTGAACCCATCGGGACTGATGTGCTCATCAATACAGATGACCTTGAGGGGCCCCATTACATTTGCAAACCATTTACCCAAGAACTGGATTGGGCTGTTACCAGCACCAATCTGCTTATTAAACAGTTTGTACACAAGAACAGGGGGGGGCTATATGAATACGAAAGATATTGAATGGAACTTCAGATCTCTGGTCAATAGCATTGGGCAAATACATAGTGAGTTCAAGCAACAAGCTTTTCACAGCGTAAACACTTTGCTCACGCTCCGAAACTGGCTGATAGGCTATTACATTGCTGAATATGAGCTGAAAGGATCGGATCGAGCAGATTACGGAGAGAAGCTCTTTGAGCGTTTGGAAGAAGAGCTAAAAAGATTTGGAGTCTCTCGCTCAAACAAGAGAGATTTATACAAGCTTCGTTTGTTTTACAACACTTACCCCCAGATTGTGGGGTCGCTGAACCCACAATTGCAAAAGCTTATCAACCATAAGCTTAGTTCTTCCTCATCAGTTAGTTCCATACTCATTGATCCATTCCCGCAGATTGTGGAGTCAATGACCCCACAATCGGACATAGCACTAAGAGAGCTAATCACAAAGCTCTCATTTACGCATATAGAAGTCCTGATAAACATTGATGATGAGACAAAACGGCAGTTTTATGAAATTGAGTGCATCCGAGGAAACTGGTCTGTGCGAGAGCTTAAACGCCAGGTTAATTCTTTGTACTATGAGCGCAGCGGTCTTTCCACAGACAAGAAAAAGCTCTCCGAACAAACACAGCAAAAGGTAGAGATATTTAGTCCTGCGCAATCAATCAGAGATCCCTACATCTTCGAATTCTTGGGGCTGAAACCCCTGGAAGTAATGAGCGAATCAGATCTGGAAGATCAAATATTGGATAGGCTTCAAGAGTTTTTATTGGAACTGGGGCATGGCTTCTGCTTTGAAGCCCGGCAAAAAGCCATCCTGATCGGGGATACAAATTTCTATATCGATTTGGTCTTCTACCATAGAATCCTCAAATGCCATGTCTTGGTGGAACTCAAACTAACTGATTTTAACCATGAAAACATTGGTCAGCTCAATACTTACGTAAGCTGATATAGCAAAAATATCAAAGAAGCCACTGATAATGAGCCTATCGGAATCCTACTCTGCACGGCAAAAAGCAACACCCTTGTGGAATATGCACTGGCAGGGATGGATAACCATCTCTTTGTTTCGAAGTATATGCTGGAACTGCCCAGTAGGAAAGAAATGCAAAGTTTTATTGAATCTCAAATTCATGAGGAGATGGAATGACTGGATATAGGGTGAAAGCGCTCAGTAAGCTAATCGAAGCTGACTGTCTGAAAGGCTTTGATGGAGTTACCCAACGCACAAGCAAAGAAAACTGCAACACACTCAAGTTTGATCTGAGTGAGTTCAAAAAGGGGATACAATGACTTTAGAATACCTATGGATTGAGGATTATCGATGTATTCAACGGCAAGGATTTAACTTTGGAGGGGCTTTGCTTGGTTATTTAGCCAACGATAATGATATGAAAAAAGCAGAGGAGTAGAGATGACAAAACAGCGCTTTCCTTTTATGGCGATCATGGGTCAGGAAGAATTAAGCTTGGCTTTGATCTTTAATCTCGTCAATCCCCAGATCGGGGGAGTATTGATTCGGGGCACCAAGGGCACAGGCAAAAGCACCGCTGTCTATGGTTTACCACAAATTGCTCCTTTGATTACCGTCCATCAATCCTGTCCTTACAACTGTTTACCTGAAGAGCCCGAAAATTGGTGCTCCTTCTGCAAAAACCAACAGACCCACACAGTTCTAGAGCAAGAAATCGAGGTAGTGAATCTTCCCATGAACATCGCGGAGGAAAATCTGTTGGGCAGAATCGATGTGGAGAGGCTGCTCAAAACCGGGGAAAAGGCCTTTGTTCCCGGCCTCATTGCCAAAGCTCACCGGCAGATTTTGTATATTGATGAGGTAAATCTAATTCCGGATCACATCACCGATAGCCTCCTGGACGTAGTAGCTTCGGGAGTGAACATCATAGAGCGCGAAGGCTTTTCCGTGCAGCATCCCGCCAGGTTTCTGCTCATTGGCACCATGAATAGTGAAGAAGGCGAGCTCCGGCCTCAGATATTGGACCGTTTCCCCCTTTCTGTGACGATCAACACCATCACTAAAATCGAAGACCGGGAAGAGATCATCCGGCGCAACTTTGCTTTTGAAGAGAATCCCGCCCGCTTTGTGGAGGGTTTTAGTCAGGTCAACGAACTCATGATGAACTCCATCCTGCAGGCCCGGGCCTTGCTCCCTGAGACTACCATCTCTCAAGAATTGGTGCGCAAAATGCTCGATTTCTGTGTGCATTTTGCCATCGATGGGCACCGCTCTGAGCTTGTCATCGTCAAAACTGCCCGCACCTATGCCGCTCTGGAATTGAAGCAGCAAGTAGAGCTCAAACATCTCAAAATGGCGATGAAGCTCACCCTGCTGCACCGCACCCGTGATGGCGGCCTGAAGAAACCCGTAACCTTCTCTGATATCGAAACCTGGTTTGAAGGCGTGAAAGAGGATAGCGCGCCGGAAAGCACCTTCTCTCTGGACTATAATCCAGAGAATCTGTCGCTGCTCAAAGGAGGTTATCTTAGCCCATCAAAAAAATCAGAGAAAGCCTCGCAGAGCTAAGTCTTTTATTAGCAGCCGAGGCAAACGATGACTACATCGACAGGCGTAGTCTGGTCAAGCTCATCCTGAAGCGAGTAGAAAACAAAGAATTATCCGAGGCAGAACTCAGCGAACTGAAGTACTGGGACACAATCTGGCAGTATTATGAAAAGCAGCCGGAGACCATCCAGGCTCTGCAGGGAATATTCTATCTGCTTTCTCATCCGGATTTGAAGAATATCGCGTTTTCTCCAGAAGAACTCATGTCAGCCAAGGGCCCACTCCGTTCAATGAACTGTTCATGGATCCACTGAGCCTGAAAGAGATGGTTAAAATCGTCTTAAACTATGTGAAAAACAGGCTGGTGGTCGATAAATCATTAAAAACCATAATTAAAGGGATCAGCGGGCAATCCGCAGAGCAGGAAACGACCTTTGATGTGGAGCTAAAATCCAGCGAGATCAGGAAGATAGGCTTCAAACGCAAGAAATTGGCCAGCCTCAAACATAATGCTGCCATGAGTTCATCCGGCGCACCCGTCGTCTTTTGGACCTCAAAATACGGTTCAAATGCCAAACCCGATATCTATCAGAGCCTGAAAGCCGCTATTCTGGAGGGAGCATTTGTCCGGGATCCTTTTCAGATCGGGATCCAGCGTCGGCATTTCCGCTATCCCGTCTATCAGCAAAAGCAGAATTTCAATATCATGCTGGTGCTGGATATCAGCAATTCCGTGAAGTGGATCCTCAAATTCATGGAAAAGATCATTGCGATGCTCACCGCAGAGGCCAACGCTGCCAAAGATAAACTGGGACTAATTATCTTTAATGATGACCGGGCGCAGATCATGCACTATCCCACCAGCAATGTGCGGCACATAGTAGGAACGATAAACACGCTTTCGCCAAAGGGTAAGACGCCTCTGGCCCAAGGGGTGAAGCTGGCTCTGCAGACCCTGGAGCACAGCAGATTTCAGGTGACCGGCATGTCCAATGCCATAGTGCTGCTCTCAGACTGTTTTCCCGAACCAATCACCGGAGAATACCCGGATCAAATGGATGAACCGGCCTGCCAAGAGCTACTGCATGTAGCTGATAGAGTGGCAGATGCCAAGATCAAATTGCTCATTTTGAACCCCAGCATCAGGACAATGCCACATTATGAAAAGCTCATTGGTTACAGATTGGGCACACTGGCTGCCGAGCGGGCCAAAGGCAGCTTCCTGAATCTGGTGGCAGATGTGCAGCAGGCTCCAATGTCCGCGCAGAGAGATTATGTATTATCCGATCAAATGCTGAATAAATTCCTGGAAGGGATTAATGAATTCAGGATGGACTGCAGATAAGTCTGTGATAAATAATGATCTTTCGCAGGTCTGGACACTTTCAGATCCGGGGAACCATGGATACCGTGGTGGCGATATTTCAGATAGCAAACCCATAGTTATAAGAATCGTAAGTCCCTACAGGACTTAAAAGATGATATCTGCAGTCAAAGAGCCGCTTTCCGCAGTCTCGCACTGATGATCGTGCCAGAATCTGTATTGCTGCTGATGAGCAGCTTACCCTTCATTTGCCCCAGATAATCAATACATAAGCCGATGCCAAAGCCGGTTACCAGCCCGGGGGAGTCATTCTTCTTTTTCTTAGCCGATAGCAGCGCAGCAAGCTCAGCTTTTGAAAGACCGGGGCCATTATCGCAAAAATCAATGTAAATATGCTTTTCATCTTCCCGGATGCTGATTTTCACCTCGGAATCGACGGGCGAAAACTTCAGCGCATTGTGCAAAAGGTTTCTAAATACGACCTGCAGGAAGGATGATTCCGCCAGCACGGCTTTGCCTTCGTCGCCCGGAAGAAGAACCTGGATATTCTTGAGATTGGCCATGTTTTTGTACAGCGAAACAGCGCTCTTCAGGATGGGGAGAACCTCTACTTCAGCCAGAATCAGCTTCGCTCCCGGCTGGCTGTTTTTGATCCAGAACAAAATGTCATTGATGATCGCGATAGAATTATCGGTGGAAACAGACATCTGGGCATGCAGTTCCGCTACTTCAGGCGCGCTGAAAGAACCTGCCATAATCATCTTAATTGCCTGAGAAACTGAGGAGATGGGGCCTCTGATATCGTGCGCAATCACAGATACCAGCCCTTTGAGAAAGCTCACGTTCTTTTGCATCTGGATATTGGCAGCATTGAGTTGCCGGGATTTTTGTGAGACAATGCGGTTCTTTTTGCTCAGTTCGATGTTGCTCAGGCGGTAGTTCTCCGCATGTTGCTCTGTTTTCTTACGGTAGAAATCTGCTTCGGATTGGGCTAACATCAGTTTGGGGTTTTCGTGGAAGAGTTTGTTGTATGTTTCCAGGTATTTCTCGTGATATTCGAGGGCTCTTTTATACTGTTTCTTGTGCTTGTGAATGCGATATAGTAGTTTATAGCACCCCATCACCACGGAGGGATTGTCTATCTTGAGCGCCAGTTCCAGGCTTGACTTCACTTTTTTGAAGGCTTCTGCGATGTCGTCCATTTCAAAATAAGCCCAGCCAATGTTCAGATTGGAATAAGAGGTGGAATAGGGATCTTTGTTTTCTATATAGGTAGCCAGCGCTTTGTTATAGTATTCCAGGGCTTTGTCATGATCTTCCAAATGCCTGTAAATACTGGCCAGTGTGGTAAGAGTTGTGGCTGTTTCCAAGGCGTTCGCATACTTTTCTTTCAGCACCAGACTTTTTGAGGCATAATACAGAGCCTTGTTGTAATCCCCCATTTCTGTGTAAACGCTGCTGATATTCCCAAAGTTGGAAGCCAGGTAGCGATGGTTCTGATATTTTTCGAAAATAGCGGTGGCTTTGAGATTGAGCTCCAAGCACTTATCATACTGCTGTAATCTCCAATAGGTATTGGCAAGATTGAGATAGTTGGTCCCTACGTCCTGTTCCAGACCCAGCTCTTCATCTATCTTTAGTGAACTGTAGTGGTTTTCCAGAGCTTTCTGGCATTGGTCCATCATCGCATAGGCAATGCCAAGGTTGTTATGAACGTCTGCCTTTTGGCGCGGGTCTTCCACTTCAGAAATGATGGATTCCCAAGCTTCGATGCCTTGCAAAAACTCACCATGCACCATATAATTTACCGCGATACCATTTACGGCCTTGATCTTGTAGTAATTGTTCTTATTCTGCTCGGCCAGGATGCGCAGATGCTGATATTGGAGCAAGGCCTCATCATATCTTCCCAGCCGCCCCAGACCTTCTGCACGCATCGCATGGAGCTTCAGTTTCGTTTCGATGTCGCATTCATGCTTCTTTAGAAAACTGTCTATAGCTTCTATAACAGGTGGAATTTCGCTGCTGCTAAGGCAACTGATACCATCTTTGCTGTCCCAAACCTTCTGCAGCGGTTCGGAGAAGACATTACTGAAGTCACGTTTCATTAGACTACCTTTACATCCTAAACATATTTTTACTATGCTGTGCTGGAGGCAAATCAGCTGATTTCAGCTCCAAACAATTTGCTTTTGTCATTTTCAAGTTAAACTAAAATTCTGTCAAGGACAAAATTGTGCCCCATTTTTCAAACAACTTGAGACTGTTCAATTCCTCTCCCCAAGTCACGCTACCTTCTTATGCACTTTAAGCTGAATAAGTGGCCAAAGCCTATTCCGATCCGTATTATCCAGGCAGAATACCGGCAAAGCGAGAACGGGACGCTATTTTAGACATCAACTTGGGATAGAGAGGCTTAGCTGCTTAGTTTGAAAGAGAGTCTTTTTCATCCAACGGATAAACCAGCATTCTGGGGTCCTCCTTGCTCATTTGAAACACTTGATCACATGTATATCTAGCCTTAATCAAGCGTTAATTCTTAACGCTTGATTAAGGCTAGATAAAGATATGATCGACGTCTTGGGGAGAGGGAGAAAGGATCAATTACATAGGGTTTGCTATCTAGCTATCTAACTATCTAACTTATCTTACTTGACTGAAAACACATTTTCGCCAGCGGACCATGAAAGGCGTTGGAGTTCAATCCGGCTTCGATTGTTTCAGTGTTACCGTTAATAACAGGCCGGAATGGACTTCAACAGCCGTCGGTGCAAGGTTTCCCATTGCTATTATTCTCATTGCTATTGTCGCTTGAAGTCCAAAGTGCCGCTAAGCTTATGGTAAATATATAGTTATCTTAGGCACTTTGAATTCCAAGGCTCACAGCTTAGGATCAGGGGGTTGATTTCAGAGCGGCTCTTTCAATAGTGTTCATAAAGCCAGGTGATGACTCTTGCTTGTATCTGCTCACACTGTTTGGGGCTGAGTTTCGCTGAAACCACATCCAGAGCCTCTTGCGCATCTTCGTATCCACTTATTAAAGATGCTAAACACCAAAAGAAAGCTTCTTCATAATCCTGCAAGACGCCTTCGCCGCTTGCGTAACACCCGCCCAAGCAGTATTGAGCTCTGTCATCTCCCTGCTCTGCTGCCTTGCGATACCAGCGTAGCCCTTCTTTTTTATCCTGCACCACACCATCACCAAGATCGTAGCAGGCGCCCAAATTGCGTTGCGCTTCGGCAAGTCCCTGATCTGCTGCCAGACGGAACCACTTGACAGCTTCTTTCTTATCCAGGCGAACGCCTTCGCCAAGGGCATAAAATATAGCCAGAAGGTTTTGCGATTCGGCATCGCCTTGCTCTGCTGATCGGTGCAGAGACTTGCTATAAACTATCTCAGTCAAAATCGCTTCCCATCATCACAAGGATGATCAAACAGTGTTCTAATATACATATTTAATATCTCCAATATGCTTTTAATGAAGCCTTTATGGCATTTAGCCATCGTCTTGAACAAAGCAGAATTCACCACTCCGTTTATGCTTTCTAAACTCTCTAAACATGCTCAACTTTCTAAACCCCACAAACAGAGCTGTGGGCTAAACGGAGTCCGCCACCGCTGGCCTATCTATTTCTTGGGCTTGAGCTTATATCTTTTGATTTTGCGGCTCAGGGTGGATTCGCTCAGATTGAGCATTTTGGCGGCATCCTTTTGTTTGCCTTTGCACTTGCGCAGGGCTTCGATGATGCGGAATTTGTCGATATCCTGGATTTTATGTTCTACGAGGGCTGCGCTAAACTTCTTATCCCGGGTGAAGGCATCAATATGATTCAGGATTTCCTCGGTCCAGATCGGCTCGTAATGCAGGATGAAGATGCTTTCTATGATGTTTTTGAGTTCGCGCACATTGCCGGGGAAGCTGTATTTATTCAGCCTTTCAAAAAAGGAATCCTGGATCTGGGGCAGTTGGTGATTGGTCTCGCGGGCAAAGACGCGGGCAAAATTCTCTACGAAGATGGGAATGTCTTCCTTCCTCTCCCTGAGAGGTGGGATCACGATTTCCAGGGTGTTTAGCCTGTGCAAGAGGTCCAGCATGAACTTGCCTTTGCCCAGCATGTGCAGGGTATCCTGATTTGTGGAGCAGATGATTTTGCAGAGCAGAGGCAGGGCAGTTTCTTTGCCCACAGGGACATAGGATTTCGTCTGTATCGCATGCAGGAGCTTGGCCTGAAAATCCTGGGGCAAGACCGAGATTTCATCGATAAAGAGGGTGCCTTCGCCGACTCTTTTAAAATAGCCGTGGCGATCTTCGGACAAACCGGAAAGCTGCCCGGCCACTGCGCCAAAGAATTCGATTTCAAAAAGGGCGGGCGAGATCGCGGCGCAATTTACCGGCAGAAAGGGGGCGTCTTTCTGAGCAGAACTGTAATGGATCATCTGGGCCAGAACCTGTTTGCCGGTGCCGCTTTCGCCATGAATGAGCACAGAGGCATCCCGGTGCATGGAGGCCAGCACAGCGCTGTCTATCACCCGTTTGGCGGCTTGGGATTTTCCTGAAAAGCGCTCGGATTGACGGGTGGAAATCTCATTGATAAGCTGGTCGTATTTCGCTTTGATGGCGCGGGAATCCTGAATAATCTCTTTTAGTTTGAGATCGCTCATTTGGCTGCGGCTCTGTTGCAGAGAGGTGAGATATTCCGCATTGAGCCTGTCCAATTCCAGCATTACAGCGAATCCAGGGGCATAATCTTCGCGCACCTGATAATAGTGGCCCATGGCCCGGGTCACCCGGATCAGGGCTTCCCGTTTGTCGTGCTTTTTGTAGAAAAGAGCGGCCTGCTGGAGCCGTGCGATAGCTTCATCCCAGCTCTCTAAAGAGATCAGGGACAAGGCGATATTCGCGCTGAGTCCCATCTGTTTTTCCTGGTTTCCCAGGCCTTCGATTAGCTCTTCCGCCTTGAGTTGATAGTGCAGGGCCTGTTCGCTGAGATCCAGATGGTTCAGGGTGTCCGCCAGATGATTGTAGATGTCAAAAAGGAGCTCCGGAAGGTCTTTCCGGGAGTCCAGCAGGGCGTTCAGACTCTTCTGATAAAAAAGCAGGGCAGCTCTATGATCCCCCCCTTTGCCTTTGAGAATGGCATAATTGAAGTTGAGCTCTACCTCAAAGATAGGTAAGCGCAATTGGCCAATCAGCCGCTGACCGAGATCATAAAAGTGCTCTGCCAGCTCATGTTTCTCCAGATTTGCGCAGGTGCCCACCAGCTCTATGCACAGCTCCAGAGAGCCGATGCTGAGCTGATGTTGGGAGCAAACATCGTAGGCCGCGCTTTGATAGTTTAAGGCCAGATCGTACTTCCTGAGCATGGCATAGATCAAGCCCAGCCAGCTCAGCAGCAGATAGCGGTAATAAGGATGATCCGCCTGATCGATGGAGGCAGCGACCTTTTCCACCTGGTCTTCCACATCCACCAATTCACGATTTTGAAACATGATGTTTACCGCACTGATCAAAAGCTTTAGCGCTTCATTTTTGCTGGTTTTTACCCTGATAAAAGCCTCGTCGGAATAGCTCTTTTGGTTCTGGTAATCCCCTTTTTTGGTATAAATCCTGATGATGGTGAACAGATTGAGCATCTGCAGATCAAGACAAGCCCCACCCTGAAGCTCTTCATTGAGCCGCAAAGCCAGCTCCAGGGCTTCATCCAGATGGTAAATCGTGAGCAGCGCCTTAGCTTTTGCGATGCGGATCATGAGGATTTCATCCTCCGCAAAAGCGCCGTTCCGCTCATCTATAGCCAAATATATGACGGGATCACGTAGCATCAACAAAAATTGATGCAGGGCCCCGGTAAGCAAGCTTTTTAACATAAGTTCATCAAACTCCTTAGCTGCTGACAATATTACAGAGCTTTGTCTGTGTCAATAGAAATCTCGGTTCAGGTATATCCTTGAAAGAGAATGGTCACACGGATTTTATGGATCAGACGGATTTACACAGATTCATTCTGCCAATATACCTGTTTTGGCACAACAGTTCAAGGGAGCCAAGCCCACCAATCTGTTCTTCAAAAGAGTTGCTCCGCTTAATCCGCTCAATCCGTAAAATCCGTGTGACTATATAAAAGGGGACTGCCCCAAAGCTCATTTCCTCAGTAGCAGATAGATAAAGAAAGGACAGCCGATGGCTGCGGTGATCACGCCCACGGGGAGCTCGATCCCGGCCATATTCTTGGCCAGAAAGTCTGCCGCCAGCAGGAAACTGGCACCAAAGAGCAGGCTGCCGGGATAGATGCGCTTTTGATTGCTAAAGCCCAGCAGGCGCATGATATGAGGTGTGATGAGCCCCACAAAACCGATGATGCCGGCATAGGAAACCACAATGCCGATGATGAGCGAAGTGACCACAAAGATCTGCTGGCGCAGACGGTGCACTTCGATGCCCACGCTGGCGGCATAAAGATCGCCACTGCTCATGATGTCCAGGGCGCGGCTCTTCAGATAGAGCCAGATCAAAAGGATCAAAATCACGATCGAAAGCAGGACAAAGACCCGGTATTCTGAGTAGCTGAAGATGCGTCCCAGATTTCCCATCAAAGTGCTGAGTATGAGCACAGTATCTTCCCGCCGCAGATACATCATCAGCGAGATGCCGGCCGAGAAAAACATGCCTACGATCACCCCTGCGATGATCAATCTGCCCCGGTCAAAGGCGCCCCGTCTTTGCGCCAGACGCCAGACCAAAACCATGGTGATCAGCGCACCGATAAAGCCGCCCAAAGGCATGAGGATATAGAGCCCCATACTGGCAAAAAGGATGCTGCCAAACGCAGAACCGGATGAGATGCCCAGGATGTAGGGCTCGGCCAGGGGATTTGCCAGCATGAGCTGATACACAGAGCCGATGGCGGACAGGCTCATGCCCGTGACCAGGGTGAGCAAAAGCCGCGGAATACGCACCTGCCAGAAGATATTGGAGCTGGGATTGCCCCAAAAAAGATAGAGCGCCACTAATGCTATGCTGCCCAGAGCGATCAGGACCCAAACCAGGGTTTTCTTCACTGGGTGCGTCTTTCCCACAAAGCGTAGATTTCCTGCAATCCGATCATGCCCACAATAACGCGCGGGCCCGCTCTCTGAATGATGTCTGGATCGATATCGCCCTCAAAGAAAACCATCACATTGCGGATGGCGGGGATGTTTCCCCAGCCTTTGCGCGAGAGCACGCCTTCCAGAGAATCCTGAGAATAGCAGATGATGATGTCCGGATTCGCCTGAATCACGTCCTCAGCCTTGATCCTGGAATAATCTCGCTCCAAAGTCCCAAAGATATTGTTCCCTCCGGCCGTCTCGATCAATTCGCCCACGAAGGAATTATCCGCCACACTCATCAAGGGATCGCGGTAGATTTCCAGATACACTTTGGGCACAGGGCGCCCTTTGGCCATGTCTTTAACCTTCTCAATGTGCTCTGCGATAGTGCTTACCAGCTCACGGCCCTTATCTTCTCTACCGATGATTTTGGCGATGCGGGTGATCTCGGTTTGCATTTCTGCCAGGGTTTTGGGATAGGAACTCTCCACCCGGATACCGAGCTTGCGCAGATCCTCCGCGATGGATTCCTGCTCCAAAGCACTGGTAAAGACGATCTCAGGATTCAGGTTCAGGACCTGCTCCATCTTGACCGCACCAAAATTGCCCACAATCTCTTTTCCCTGGAGCTCAGCAGGGTAGTTGCATTCCTGGGTGATGCCCACGATCTTGTCTGCAGATCCCAAAGCTGCAATGATCTCTGCAATTTCCGGGGAAAGAACTACATAGCGGCCGGCATTGCCCTGTTTGGAACTGTGGCAACTGGATAGTGTGCTCAGGATGATCAGGATCAACCCGATGTAATATAGATATTTCATAAAAACCTCGTAAATCGTCTGAAGGATTAGTACTTTCATGGGCGGGGAATGGGGGGTTTTTGTCAAGGTGAATTTGGGAGAGGCAGGAAAGTTTAGGGGTTCGAGGGAAGGGAGGGTTCGGGTTAAACGGATCAAACGAATATAGTCCGGAGGACGGCAGGCGAATGCCTATAGCCCAGCAGTTAACTGCTGGGGGTCGATGTTCGCGTGACACCAGAGTCCGGAGGACGGCACCTGATGTATAAGGCTCGTACCGAACATGAAACCTGCCTCTGGAGCGTAGAGATATATTGGTTTGGTCTTGGATTAAGTGTCGTCCTGCACTACGTTCCGGACTCGGGAATCCACCTGCGTGCCAACCCAGCAGTAAACTGCTGGGCTATAGCGATAAACGCTGTCGTGCTCCGCACTCAAAAGGCTGCACTGATAAACGGCTTCCTTATTCCGCACTTATTGGACCACATCTGCCCCACCTTCAACTGCCGAAATCCGTGTAAATCCGTCCGATCCGCACAATCCGTGTAACCATTATCCTAGAAATCCGTGTAACCATCATCCCAGAAATCCGCCTGACTATTATTCCCGCACATCCAGCCTAACATACTCCGTCTTAAAACTATAACCCTTAAAAGCGGGCAATGCAGCCAAGGCTTCCTGATAGACATCCAACTGCTCCTTTTCGTGCACATCGCCAGTCTTGTAGTCTATGATCCAGGCCTTTTTCGCCGCGGTATTCAGCATCAGGCGATCCACGCGGAAGCTGCCTACCTCAAATTCATTGTAGATCTTGTCATAATCCGGATCAAAAAGATGGCTGTGCTTGTGGATTTCCTGGCAAAGCTTGGTAAAGAACCGCTGGAGCTGCTCGATCGGCAGAAGCGAGCCATAGCGGCTGATGCTTTCCCGACGGGCGCGCTGGTGTTCATCATCGCTATCTATCTTGATGAAGGACAGATAGTAATGCGCCAGATCTCCCCACAGCGCCTGGCGTTTTTCCAGATAAACGTCTTTATAGGAGATCCCGGGCAGGGTGTCCGCGTTTTGGATGGCGTCCCAAGTAATGGCGGAAGGTTGGGCAAAGCGGAGATCGGGCCGGAGCTCTTGCGGCTTATCCTTTTGCTCAGTGTCTTTATCCTCCGCAGGAGTGTGATAGCTATCAAAGCGATAGATGCCATTTTCATTGGGCTCATTCTCCCCGAAATAGCTCTGGCAGGCGTTGGCCAAAATCGCAGGAAGCTGCAGTTTATCTTTGTCTTCTTTTTCGGCATAATACTCAGGCCAGGTCTTTGTTCCGGAGTAAGTAAAGAGGATGTGCAGGTGCTTTTTGGCGCGGGTGAAAGCTACATACAGCGTATTCAGTTCTTCCAAAAGGGAGGCTTTGTTTTTATCCTGCCAAAGCTGCGCGGCCGGGGAATGCTTCAGGACGTCTTCATAATGATAGCTAAGCGCATAGCCGGAAAGCTCACCCAAGCCTTGATTCAGATATTCTGTAGCCCAATACAGGCTTCCATCGGAAGGGTGCGCACCGGCCAGATCATAGAGCACAAAAACGCGGTCAAATTGCAGGCCTTTGGACTTGTGAATGGTGTTGAGCTGTATGCCCTCATTACCTTCCACGCTCACCTGGGTAAAGCCATCCTGCACGGTATTCTCATTGACATACTTCAGAAAAGCGGGGATCGATAAGCCGGATTTTGCAAGGCCCAGCTCCCAATCTTTGGCTATTTTGAGGAAGGCTTCCAGATTCAGATAATCGCGTTCCGGGAAGGCCCCTATATCTCTGAGGCAGAAGCTGATGATCTCTCTGAGGATGGTGTAGGGACTATCGTGAGACTGTCTGTTAGCGAGCTCCAAAAGCTCATCCAAGGGGCTCAGAGCAGAGAGGTCTGGCGTGATGAGCTCAGGATAATCCGGCTTTATGGCCTCAAACTCGGCAATGCGATCGATCAAAGCCTTCAGCGCAGCGCTATCCACGAGCAAAAAGTCGGAGCGGACAAAGGCCAGGAAATCCATCCAATCGCCATAGGAGACAAACCTCAGCCAGTGCATCAAGGCCGCCACCAGATGGTGTGTGGTGAGGGGCGCGCTGGGCTGGAAGATACCGCTTTGCTCGTGCTCTTCCAGGATCAATTGCAGTTCCTCCAGTTGCTTGGTTTTGCGGCATAGGATGGCCACTGTTTCCGGCTCACCCTCGCTTTGCAAAGCGGGCAGAATCATCTGCTCCACAAAGGCATTGTAAGTGTCTGATTTGCTGGTACCTAGATTAGGGGACTTGTTGGCTTCTACACTGTGAAAGTAGCCCATGCATTTCAGTTCGATAGTGGTGGAAAGCGCTGCTATGGCGGATTGTACCTGCGGATATTGCCAGCTCATCTTATTGGCCGCAAGATATTCGTGCAGCGAGGCATCGGAAAAGATGTGATTGATGAAGTCCATCATGTCCTTGCCGGCCCGCCAGGAGTGCGTGAGGGGCTCGATCTGGACCTCAGTCAGGGAGGGAATGATGTTCTTCAGGTTCAGCAAAAGATCGCGTTCACCGCCGCGCCAACCAAAGATGGATTGCTTCTCATCTCCCACCACGATGATGCCGCCAATCTCTTTGGCACCATAGCCGGAGCAGATTTCTTCCATGATGGGGCGCAGGGTGTTGAACTGGATGAGCGAGGTGTCCTGAAATTCATCGATCAGCATGAAACGGGTGCGATGGCTGAGAAATTCGTAGAACTCCGTGGCCGCGCTCTCGCTGGAGAGGTCAAAGATAGGCGGTTCGGGGCTGAATAGCGCTTCAAAGGTGAACCAGGCTATATCCTGATAGGTCATGTTCTTATAGCGATAGATCAGCTTGTCATACTCGGTCAGGATGATCTCCCAAAGCTCCAGAATCTCATTCTGTTCAGGAATAAAGTATTCATGATAGAGCTTTTCCGAGAGTGCGTCCCGCAGTTCATCCTGCAAGGCTTGGATGCCATCCTGCAGGGCCTTGGGCACCAGAGACTTGCTGTAAAAGCCGTCGTCAACGATTTGTTTCAGCAGCTTCATCGCATCCGAAGAGCGCTGCAGAAGCGTCTCCACCATCTGATAAATCTGCGTGGGATTCTCGAATCCGCCAGGTATCAGGCTGGTGAAACCCTTCTTGAAATACTTCTCAAACTCGCCCTTGGCCTTGGCTTGATAGATCTCGTACAGACTCTGAATAAAGCTCTTGAAGGCCTCATCAAAATCATGCTGCCGGGGCAGAAATTCATAAAGATTCTGCTGGCAGCGCCGTCTGATGAGAAAGTAGGTCCAGCGGTTGTAGATCAGGCTTTTGAAGAAGTCACTGTAGTCATCCAAACTGCGGCGCACCTTGCGGGACAAGAGCTTATCCACCCGATCCCGGAAGGCCGGATCCATCAGGTGATTCATCAGATACGGCAGGCGTTTCTTGACCGCATCCTGATCCAGCTCATAGCTATCGATGCTGCGCAAAGGACGCACGATATTGCGGAAGATGCTGCTGGTAAAGCTATCGATGGTCATCACTTGCAGATTGCGCTGATCCGCGGAGATTTCCAAAAGAGCAGAGCGCAGGATGTTCTGTTCATCGATGCTCAGGCCCTCCGGATCACCGGCTACATGCTTGCGCAAATCCAGAGCCAGACCGCCTTTGGGCTCATCGAGCAATTCCTGCAATTGGGACATGATCCGCTCTCTGATCTCGGCGGTAGCCTTGCGGGTAAAAGTAAGTGCCAGAACACTATCCAGCGAGAAATCCGGATGCCGGCGGTAATAACGCAAAATCAGGCTAATGTATTCGATGGAAAGGCGGTAAGTCTTCCCCGTGCCTGCGCTGGCGGAGATGATGCGGTTTTGAAATTCAGTCATTGCTGCCTCCTGCCAAATACAAATCGCTACGCGTGATTTCTTGCAAGATGCCTTTGTATTCAGACTTTTTTGCGATGCCATAGCCCTGCTCAAAGCAGTCCACAAGGCCCTGGTTGATATCCGCTATGTACTGTTCGCGCTTCTTTTGGGTCGCGCTATTTTTAGTGTCGATACTCATCTCCAGGATCTGCCAGAAGAAAGAATCAAGCTCGCCCTCCAATTCCGGATTCAGAATCAAATAGTAGAAGTATTCATAAAAGATCAGTTGATTCACATGGGCCGCGCCGGTCTTGAAATCCAGGATGATCTTGCGGGTGGGCGTCTCGATTCTGAGATCGACCTTGCCGTGGATCATCACTTTGTAGATTTGCTCCTCATGGCAGACAGTGCAGAGCTCTTTGTAAGTTCTTTCTTCTTCGGTCATCTCTCTGGCTTCCGGGATCAGAGTGAAGCTGCCGCTGCTCAGTTCGTGCAGGAAAAAGCGCCGATAAAACTGCTGCAGGGAATCCACCAGGCACTCGCTGATGATGACCAGGAGGAAGTCCTGATTGTAATTCTTGGGGATTTTGTAATGGAATTCATCGTCATGGATGACCTTTTGCAGGGCGGCGCGCAAGTTATTCGCGTTTGAAAAGAGCTGGCCCAGGTCCTTTACGCTCTTGTAGTGCTGAGGTTCCTCGCCCAAAACCACGTTAAAATAGGAGTGCATCAGGGTGCCAAAGAGGGCAGGGCTGATGCTTTCGGGCAGTTCGGCTTTGCGGGGATTCAATCTGCGCAGCGCGCGGATATACCAGGCGAAGGGGTTGTTGATCATCAGGCTGAGGGCATAGCTGTTTTGCTTGATCTGTCCGGATTCGCCAAAATCCTGCCGGGGTTCTGCCGGCAAACGGAAGAAATCCCCAGTAGAGCTTGTGCAAAAGATCCCGGAGCTGCCTATCTTCTGCTGAAGCGGGTCTATCTGCATATCTTGCCAGAGTTTGAAGACATGGCCAAAGGGTATGGTCCCGGCCTTGCTTTCCTGAATATCATCCGGGCAGATCTGCCTCAGTTCTCCGATAAAGCTGCTGGGCTCGATGCTTTTTTCGGCATTTTGATAGCTATAAATGCTCACCTGCCGCGCTGTAAAGACCATACGGTAGAAGTAATAACGTTCCCAAGCCCGAATGATCTCATAATTCAGCATGCCCAGGCGGGCGCGCTGGGCTTCATTGAGTAGCCAGACCGGTCCGGGGGATTGGGGCAAGATGCCTTCCACCATCTGTAGTATCACCAGATTGTCCTGTTGTCTGTTCCGAAAGTCCAGGAGGTTGCTGATTTCCCAGGAGCTTTGGGTACTGGCATGGAGCTGATATCTGAGGCGCGCCGGCTTCACATAGTCCAGCCAGAGCCGGAATAGCGCACTGCCCACAGACGGAAAGATCACTGACCAATCCTGCACCACATTCAGATGCTCCACTGCGCTGAAATTCGCCAGGGCAGTCCAGATCTGCGCCAGAATGTCGGTCTTGCCGATCTCTTCAGGGCTGCAGAACTTATCGGGGGCGAGCTCATCTGTGCAAAGCTGAACCAAATCTGCGATATCTTTCAGGCTCAGAATGCTCTTCACCAGGGCAAAAAGCTTGGTGCAAAGAGGTGCCAAAAGCGGGTATTTCTTGCGGGAGTCCATGCTGAATTGCTTCAAGGGATTCATATCCAGATACAGGACCTCGTTTTCGCTGAGGCTGAAGAGCTCTCTCAAGAGAGCGTCCTGTTTCACAGCATCCCAATCCTCCTCAAAGAGAGCCGGATAGCGCTGGTCTCTGAACTGCTGAATCACCAGGCTCAAAGGCACAAATCCGGGTGTGATCTGCTGGCTTTGCACCAGTTCATCCAGAAAGCTCATGAAGCCATACCACAGGCTCTGAGTGATGGGCAATTGCTGTTTGGCCTTCACAAAATCCTGGGGAAACCAGGCGGAATAGGCCTTTTGCCAAAAGCTGTTGTCGATGATAGTGCCATTGGGCGCAAGCTGCTCTCTCTGAGCGAGTAAGAGCAGTGCATGTTGCTCTTCATTCTCACATTGATAGATGTTTATATCAGGTTTCCGGGAGAGCTGTTTGTACAGCTCTGCGGGATCGAAACGGGGTGTTTGCCAGTTCCTCTCATCTGCCTGTCCCCCATGATAGAGTAGCCAGACTTCGTTTTGGCTCTGTTCACAGCCTAGCAGCAGTTCCTGCTCGAACTTGCTGTAATAGTATTGATTTACCGACACAATCCGATAGTTGCGATAAGGAATCTGCAGGCCGCTGATGCCTCCGGAAAAGATGGTATCCGTAAAGCCCATATCACTGATGCGCTGGCGGTAACGTTCCAGAATAGCGGAGATATGCCCGATGTGCACTTCCTGCCAATATCTGAGATACATATCCGGGGCATCCTGCAAGGCGGCAAGCTTGTTTACATCCTGTCCGGCCTCAGTATAGTCCTGCATAAATTGGAAGAAGTTGTTGCCCCAATCCACCACATCATCGTAGCAGGTCAGGTGAAAATACTCGCATTCATCCTGGGTCAAAACCTGATAGAGGGTGAGCAGCCTTTTCTCATCCTCCAGCCGGGGCAGCTCCGAACTCATGATCGAGGCCTTAAAATCCTCCATCGCAGTCCAGATGATCTGCTCAAAACGCCAGCGTGGCTCAAAGCGCAGCCGGGCCAGATTGGCCGAAGCCCGCGTGGGGAAAATCATGATGCAGCGTTCGTTTACAGTGTCCAGTGCTGCATCCAGAATGTCCTCTGACAAATCGATATTGATAAACTTCATCTTAAGTTCCTTACAAAAGTGGCGAAAAGAGGCGGCAGAGGGATTCTTTGCTGCGCTGGAACAGGCCGCGCTGGTTGAATTCTTCCAGGATGATCTTGCGCGAATAGCTCAGATCCTCACAAAAGGCATCCACTGCTTTACTGACTATTTTATCTTCAAAAACCAAGGCCGTAAGCTCAAAATTGTGGTTGAAACTGCGCAGGTCCATATTGGCCGTGCCTAGCCCCAGGATTTCGTCGTCCACGATCAAGATCTTGGCATGCATAAAACCGCGGGTATATTCATAGATTTCCACGCCCACTTCCAGGAGCTCCTGGAAATAGGAGCGCGAGCCCCAAAAGACGATCCAATGATCTGCCTGGTGGGGCATGATGATCTGCACCTTGACTCCGCTGATGGCGCTGGTCTTGAGTGCCATGAGCAGCGCTTCGTTCAGGATCAGATAAGGGGTATTGATCATGATCGAACGCTGAGCATTGGCGATGGCGGAAAAGTAGAGCTGCAGGATGCTGGCCTGATCCGAATCCGGGCCACTGGCCACCACTTGTACGGGCGATATCCTGGTGATGTCCTTGCCGATCTCCGGACAGATGTATTTGCGGAAACCGTCTGCGTTAAAGAGGTTCTCCTGGCTCACAAAGAACCAGTCTGCCAAAAAGATAGCCTGCATACTAAAGACGCTCTGCCCTTCAAAGATAGCCAGAGAATCCCGCCAATAACCATAATAAGGGTCCTTCCCCAGATATTTATCGCCGATATTCAGCCCGCCCAGATAGGCTTTTTTACCATCCACGATCACCAGTTTTTTGTGATTGCGGTAGTTCATGCGGCTGTTGAGCAGCGGAATCCAGACCGGCATGAAGGGAACAAACTTGACGCCGGCAGCCCGGAGCTCTCTTTTGAACTTCTTGGGCAAGCTCCAGCAAGCCACATCGTCGTAGATAAAACGTACTTCCACTCCGGCACGAGCCTTTTTGATCAAGAGATCTTTGAGGTAATTCCCTGTGCTATCTGAAGCTATCGAGAAATACTCCAGATGTACATGAGATGTGGCGGCTTCTATCCCTTCGCACATGGCTGCAAAGGCGATGGTGGTATCGCTGATCAGCTCTATTCTATTGCGCGCAGTGATGATGGCTTTGCTGTTGTTTTTGAGGAGTTTGTGCAGCTTGTGCTCCAGGCCGTCTTCCAGATGGTGGGAATAGAATTCTGGAATGCTCCTATCCAGGGCATGCAGAAAATCCACATCAGATAGTTCCTTGCGTTTAAAGAGCTTGATCTGCCGCCAATTGCGTCCAAACAAGAGATAAAAGATAAAACCCACGATCGGCAGGAAGATCAGCACCATGATCCAGGCCAGGGTGTGCACAGGAGAGGAATTTTCCAGCACCAGAATCAGGATAATCAGGACAATGGTCACTCCAAAGATCACATAGATGATCTGGGACGTAACCTGGGTGAAAGTGAGCAGTAGATCTCCTCCCCGCAAAAGCTGCGTGAGTGAGGCCACGACAAACAAACTCAAAAGCAAGGTCAAGATTAAAACGATGGTGTCCAAGATCCGGTGCGATGCCATTTTTCCTCCCGAAACTGATATTAATTCCACTATTCTTAATGAAAAGCAGTATCGGTTTTATCAGAGATTCTGTCAAGCTCAATATCGCACAGGCATATTCCCATTTTTATATGGGCGGTACTGGGTGCTGTAGTTTATTGAGTAGTCACACGGATTTAATGGATTTAACGGATCAACAAAGATCAGAAACTAAGAGTATAAGCTCGAAAAACTGAATTGTCGAAGCAAGAGGTGGATTATCTCAGGCTTGTCTGAGATAATCCGTGTCAATCCGTCTAATCCGTCCCATCCGTGTGACCATTCATTTTTTGGGGGGATGCCTGCAATATCGCGTAGGCATATTCCCGTCCTCCAGACTGACTCCAGATGCTTTATTTAGGAACAGATCCTTCATCCCCTGGCGGGCAAATAAAAGCCCGCGCACTCCTGCCACAAAGGCTGTGATGCACAGGCTTGATATATCTATGCTAAGTGCTTAGTTCTTATCAGGTTCAATTGCCAAATAAGAAGCCTAAATTCACCATAATTACGTTGTTCTTGAACTTCGTATCTTTTTTGACTATTTCCGTGAGACCCATATTGTATCTGAGTCCAAGCATGAAATTTTGCATTACTATGACATCAGCGCCGAGATTCAATCCAGCTTCCAAAGTTTCCATGTCATCTATGACATCATCTGTGGTGGTGGTGGTGACTCCGAGAACGGTCTTTTTATTCTCTATTTCTGCAATCAATAAATAACCAATGCTAGCACCAATATAGGGCTGAATTTTGATAGTTGGCATTTTGACATTATATTTCACAAGTAGTGGCATTTCTATATAGTTAACAGTGCCTGTGATCTCATTTTTGCCCAAAAACTCTAATTCGAAGGTGCCACCCTTCATGGTGTATAAGAGCTCAGGTTGCAGGATAAAATTTCCGCTCATCGGATATTGCATCATAGCACCGACATGAAAGCCAAGCTTTGAGCCGTAGTCATCCATGTCATCTTCTCCGGTTAATGAGGCGACATTCAGACCGGCTCTGATTCCAAAAACAGGCTGGGCAAAAAGCAAGCCCAAACAGAAACTGAGCATAGCGACGAGTATAATGATCTTTTTCATAAATCACTCCTTTAATTTCTACAGACACCAGTAATGAAAGCCTACTATTATAGCGAGAAGCCTGTAATAAAGCATGAAAGTAAGTGCCTAAACACTTTAGCCATCATAACTATAAACAGATTCTTTACTATAATTGTGATGAAGACAGCAAATTGCCCAAGGTGTCAAGTCAAATGATTTTGACCCTTCCCATCCCCCTGGCTTGAAGCAGGCTTCCTGGACAGCCTATGGTGGAGATGAGAGCAGAATATCGCATTTTGCCTATTGAAGGTAAATTTACGAAGTGGGATACAATGCCCGCAGTACGCAGTGAGATCTGAATCTGCGGAAAAGCCATTACTCTAGGCTTCAGGCTCAGGACCTGCTGAGTCTCGAGCTAAAGAATGTATAATTTAGAATGTAGGATGCATAATTAGCTGACAAATCTTAGATAGAGGTGTAGGCGGAACGGCGTCCGCCACTACGCTCGACCTCCAATAATTCTACATTCTACATCCTAAATTCTCCATTAAAAAAGAGCCCCCGGTCCGAGATTAGAACCGGGGGCTATATCATGTGTTATTATCTATTTTATTTACTGAGCAGCATTTTGCGGGTAACCGCTTTGCCACTATTTTCTACACGCACGAAGTACAATCCACTGGCCACTGCATTACCGGAGGCATCTTTGCCGTTCCAGGTAATGCTCTGGCTTCCAGCCGCTACTTCTTTGTTGACCAGGGTATTGATCATCTGACCCTTGAGGTTGAAAACCTTCACAGAGGTCATACCAGTTTCTGGCACAGAGTAAGCAATGGTGGTGGTGGGATTGAAGGGGTTCGGGTAGTTGCTGGCAGCCAATCTGGGTGCTACAGCTACGCCGTCTTCATTGTCGCTACCGGTGTAAACGATCGCACGGATCATGATTTCGCCAGTCTCGTAAGGTACCCAGCCAGCGCTGAGGTTTACGTAACTTTGGCCTACACTGCCGGTATCCACACCAATGCTGGAGGCATTAGGAGTTTCCATGATTACCAGGAAGAATCTTCCATCTTCAATCACAAAATCTGCAGGGAAGGGGATGTAGTTCCAGCCTACTACCACGCTGGAAGCAGGATATTGGACCTGACCCAGGTTGTCGCCGGGCATACCGTCTGCACCCACTGCATGGGCACGCACGATGATGCTGGAAGGGCGAGCTTCGTGAACATAGACTTTGGCATATTTTAAGGTAACGGGAGTGTTAAACCAATCGTGCAACACAGCCATGGTGCGGGAAGAACCTACGTTCAAGCCCTGTTCGGCAGTGCCGTCATCATAATAGGTTTCGCCACTCATATCAGGCATCACAAACACAATCTCGGTGTTTGAAGCCGGGGATTCATTGGCATCGTACATAGCGGTCACGTAATAGCTGTGCATTCCGCCTTCTACGTTGTTATCGGTATAAGTAAGGGTTGCGGGGCTCACTTCGTCGATCATGATGGCGTCGCGATATACTCTATAGCCGGAAGCACGGGTGCCTCTAACTGTATTCGCACTCAGGGTGCCGCTCATGATTTGGTCATTCTGAGGAAGTTCGCCAAGCACGTATTCACGGCCATCAGCATCGGCTACATACACTCTGATATTCCAGTTGTAATCCAGATCGGAAGCCAATAATGTGCTCCAGCTTCCGCCCAAGCGGATCATATTGCCAAAACCGTCTATTGCAGGACCGGCATCGGTACCGGCAGGGTATCCGGTTTGGGTATTGTTGCGGTAGCCAACCATGATTTGGGCTCCGGCAGGAATGGTGTACGGGGTGGTAAGTACGATTTCGTTCCATGAACCAATGGTAGGACTAGTTACGGGTTGATCTACAACCAAAGTATTGGCAGAGCCAGACCAGACACGCATGGAATATACGCAATTAGCTTCGGCAGGAACGAATTTGATCTTGGTGATGTTCATGCCCACATAAGGATAAATGCTGTTGACATCGCCCATGGCACTCCATTTTGCGGCAACGTCAAAGTCTGCTGCTTCACCTGTGCCCACGGAGTTATCTGAAAATTCGCCGTCATAGTGTATCCAGCCTTCTTCACCACCGCCACCGCCTGAGCCGGGTTCATCCCAATTCAAGGTAACGGTATTGCCATCTACTGTAGCGGCAAGATTTTCGGGGGCGGCCACGATGACATCATTGTAGATCTTAAAATCGTCGATCATGATGCCAGGGCCTTGAGTGATAGAAGCGTTGGACTGGAAGTACCAGCGGAATTTTACGGTCTGACCAGCAAAGTCGGAGATGTTCCCATCCAGAGAGTAGCTTTCGATCATGGAAGCCCAGACTGTAGGGGCATCCGAATACACATAGTTTGAGCCTTCGGGAGTAGCATAAGGATTGCTCATTGCATTCCAGAGTGTGCCATTATCGGGAGAGATTTCCCAACCCCAATAATCAACATCCGGGAAGGTGCCAGCATCGGAGAATTGACCCATAATCTGGAAGTCAGCCCAGATATTGCCACTGGAGGGCAGGGTGATGGAAGGACTTACCAGGTAGTTCAACATATTGTCGTTGTAGCTGCCTTGGGGATTTTGGTTCTTCATCACATGAGTAGGTGAAGGAGCAGTGGCTTCGGTGGCGATGTGCCAGAAGTCTCCACCCAGGGGAACCATGCTGGCGAAGGTCATTTGACCGTCATCGACGCCATTATTGGTATAGCCGCCAAAAGCGATGTCGTCCACCATAAAGCCAAACATATTCGGCTGTTGGACAGTGCTATAGGCAGGGTCCGAAGCAAAGGCAAAGCGAATCTTTACACTTTGACCGACGTAAGCAGAAAGATTGAAGGTGACAGGGGTCCAAGTGGTAACCACGTTACCCCAAGCAGGGACGTTAACGCCTTCACCGTGTTCGGAACCAAAAGCATAAGAACTTGTGAAATCATAGGCAGGACTGCCACCGGTGAGTACGGTCCAGGTAGTTCCACCATTTGTTGAGATACGGATATTGGCTGAATCCCAGCCGTTGTACTCAGGATTAGTGGTACTTGTGCCGGGCTCTTCCAAGCCGAGTCTCATTTTGAAAGTTAAAGTAGCATTAGAAGCGGTAAGGGTCTGGGCAGGGGTGTCCAAGACCAGGTACTGATGATTGTAATAACCACCGATATTGCCGCCGGCAGCGAGATCTGTATCTCCCATCCACCAGACGTTGGCTTGAGCGCCACCAAAATCATAAACGTGCCAATTGTTAGGACTTTCGGCACCATCGTAATGAATCCAGCCATCTGCGCCAGACTCAAAATCTTCCTGATATGCCACGACTTCATAACGCTGTGCAAAAGCGCAAGTTACCAGCATAACAGCCAATATTACGAGTAAATGTTTTTTCATTGATCCTCCTTAGTTAGATCAGGGATATGTCTATATCATCAAGCATTGCCGTGTTATGATTTCTGTCAATCTCTTTTTTTCGGAAAGGAGAAATAGGGGTATGAAAAGTAGCCCAATCTGCTAACTATATTAGACTTCCCTGTAAATCTATTACAAAATAGAGCAGCTCGATTGGTCTGTTTATTTATCATCGCAGCGCGCACAGACGCTTCCATTTAGTCCTTGTAGATTTTGTCGAGAGTTGCGATCATATCCTGCATATACGTATATGAATACTGCTCGTCTGGCTGTCTTGGCTTCCCCAAGACCGAGAGCGAATTCTTTATAGCTACATCAATGTCTTTTTTTAGCTTTTCATACAGATCCTTCGTGTACTTGCCACGCTTGTCATAATCTGGTAAACGATCTTTTTTTTGAGTTCCTTAAGCACGCTGTCACAATTTACAAAGAGCTTGTCTTGCAAAACAAAATGCAGTAGAAACCAATACTCTATGCACGGCCGTGATTCAATGATAGAGAAGTTACTATCACCAACCACTTCCAATTTCTTTTTCATTTGCTTGTAAATAGGTATTTTGCCCTGAGTGTACAAAGTATCCATATCCAACACCAGAAACAGCCCTTTCAAGGCTTTGGTTTCAGGTTCATATAGCTCCTGAAGAAAACCCTCCAATATAGGTTCAATACTACCCTTAATTTTGGGCTTGAATTGAGCCCTTAGGCCTTTGTATCTGTCGGTAAACATAGCTACGAGATAACTTTTTTCGGTGTCACCTTCACAGTATATCCGTACGACCTTCTCAAATGACTTTTTAGGACTCATCACTACCATCCGATCCAATGTTGCCAATATCCGGTTTTCCACCAATCAAGCCCTTTCGGTATAGATTAGCGATGGAGTGCTCTTTCTTGATCGGATATTGTGTCAATCTGCTAAGTTCCGTAGCACCGCTTTCAAGCCTGTCCGTGATCCAGATCGTATCTCTGCGGATAATATCTTTCATATTCAGAATAGAAGAATTGTGGGAAGTAAGGATCAACTGACTTTTTTTGGCGTAGGTTAGATAACTGGCAATAAAGTGTTCGATCAGATCTTCATGCATTGCCCGCTCTATTTCATCTATTGGGATGATCTTATTTGTTTGTTGCATCCAGCAGAGAAATCCACAGAATTCGAAAAAACGTTGCGTCCCGGCTGATTCTTCCTCAAGATTCAGGATGAATTCGCCATCAGCCACCTTATGGGAAAGCAGAATATCTATCCGCTCCACTGTTTCCGGCATTTTATTGTTGTCTTTCTCAATAGCATTTATAAGGTATTTTAAAGCGCTGTTAAGAGGTATATCGGTAAGCGCGACTTCTTCCTTTTTAACAGTGATATTGCTTATAATGAAATCTGCAATTTGCAATTGCTGTACATAGAAGTCTTTATAGTTACATGGCTCTGTACTATTCAAAAAGTTATGAAGATTCCAGGGAATCAAGCTTGTATTTGGTTCCACGATCGGAGCCAGGGTGTCCTTAAACCAGGAATAGACCTGCTGCATAGGGCCTGTGTAATTGTATTTTTTCAAAGACGCCAATACAGATTGGTTCGGCACAGTCAGTTCAAGGTTTTCTATCAAGGTTTTGTTTGCCTTTGAACCAGACCAATTATATTTGTATTCAGCTTCTTTAACCAATTTTTGTAGATCACGCGTAAACACCCGTGTTTTAGTGCCTTTGGGCCAATAGTGTAAATGTTCTTTAACGATTATTGTCTGATTGAGTGTGAGCTGATACTGATAGACAATATCTTCATGCACAAACTTTAGATCAAATACTGAATTCTTGTCCTTATCCAGTGCAAAAGGCTGAATGCCAGTGGGTTTGTTCTTGTCCGTGTCTTGTTGAAGGATGGAATTTCTTAGGAAATCAAGCGCTCTCAAAATGTTGGTTTTGCCGGAGGCGTTTTTCCCAAAAATCATCGCCATTTTTAAGAGTTTGAGCTTCAAATCCGGGAACTCTTGAATATAATATTCGGCCAATTCGGAATTGGGTGTAGCTCTGAAATCCAGGGTAATCTTATCCCGCAATGAGCGGAAGTTTTGCACACTAAAATATATTATCATGGCTTGTCTCCTTAGATGATCTGCAGATTAGCTGTTAATATGATACCAAGATAACCACATAAAGCTAATTGTCAAGTGATTTTTGCATATTTTATGCAAAAATCAGCATAAAAAGCTTATACATGTCTCTGCATATTGGACTACCTCTTGTGCTTCAGACAGCAACAGAGCTTTTCACCCACGGCTTTCAGGGTATAAAACCCAGGGGCCAAGCCTTTCCCATGAACACGCTTTTCATGCGCCTTCGACTCGAGCTGACTCGAAATCTCAAGTCAGCTCGAGCCGAAAGCATGTTAAAAGCAAATTGAAGGCGGAGGCTTGTAGCGTAAGACGCCGTTCTTACGGAACTGGATCTGACAAAAACGCACTTATTCCGCAGGAATGCGGAAACGGGATCTGATGAAAACTTCCTTCTTCCGCAGGAACGGCGTCCTTCCCTACATAAGTATCTCTCTACAAAAGGGTTGGGGCGAAACAAAGTCCGCCCCAAGATGCCCAATTTTCAATTCTCAATTAATTCTCAAATCCGCCGCTTAATTCTCAATTCTCCATTCTCAATTTTCAATTAATTCTCAGATCCGCCGCTTAATTTTCAATTCTCCATTCTCAATTCTCAATTAATTCTCAAATCCGCCGCTTAATTCTCAATTCTCCATTCTCAATTCTCAATTAATTCTCAGATCCGCCGCTTAATTCTCAATTCTCCATTCTCAATTTTCAATTAACCTAAGTATATTGCAATCTATACAAATCGTAATACAAGCCCTTCTTATCCAGCAGATCAAAGTGCGAGCCTTCTTCCACGATCCGGCCTTTGTGCAGCACGATGATGCGATCCACATGCTGGATGGTGGAGAGTCTATGCGCGATGATGATCGAGGTGCGGCCTTTGATGATCTTTTCCAGGGCGTCCTGGATCAGGATCTCGGTCTCGGTATCGATATTGCTGGTGGCTTCATCCAGGATGAATATGGAGGGATTGTAGGCCAGCACCCGGGCAAAAGCGATGAGCTGTCTTTGTCCGGTGGAAAGGGTGGCACCACGTTCCATCACAGGTTCGTCATATTTTCCGGGCAGATGTTGGATGAATTTATCGGCATTTACATGCTCCGCCATCTCTTTGATCTCGTCTCTGGTGAGTTGGATATTGTTCAGGGCTATGTTTTCGGCGATATTGCCACTGAAGATGAAGACATCCTGCTGCACGATGCCCACGTTGGAACGAATATCGCTCAAGGCATAGCTGTGCAGATCTTTACCATCCACCAGGATGCGTCCCTTTTGATAAGGGTACATGCCCAAAATCAGGTTCACGATGGAGGTCTTGCCGCTTCCGGTGTGTCCCACCAGGGCGACTTTTTCTCCGGGACGAATGTGGAAACTGATGTCTTTCAGCACCCATTCTTCATGATTATAGGCCAGCCAGAGGTTTTGAAATTCGATCTCGCCGGTGATTTTCAGGTTTGTAGCCAGATCATCACGGTAGTCTTCCGGCTGCTCTTCCATCAGGTCGAAGATGCGCTCTGCACCAGCCAAAGCGGCTTGCAGGACGTTGAATTTCTCGCTGAAGTCATTGATCGGTTGGAAGAGCTTGCGGATGTATTGGGTAAAGGCCATCAGCAGACCCACTGTGATCACGTTTCTGAGGATCTGTCCACCGCCGTACCAAATGATTACAGCCACGGCAATCTGCGAAGAAACGTGGATGATGGGTCTGAAAAAGGCGAAGAGCTTGAGCTGCTTCATCGCCGTGAGAAAATAGTTGTGATTGATTTCGCTAAATTCATCCCGTTTGTGCGTGTATTGGTTAAAAAGTTGGATGATCTTCTGCCCGGCGATGTGTTCTGCCAGAGTGGAATTGAGCTGAGCCAGGAGCTTACGCACGCTGCGGTAGATCACCCGCGTCTTTTTGCGGAAGATGACGATCACCCAGACCAAAAGCGGCAGAATTGCCATGCTCACCAGGGCCAATTGCCAATCCAGGATCAGCATCAGGATGATGATCGCGATCACCAGGATCACGTCTTGAACTATCGAAATCACCCCGCTGGCCAGCATCTCATCGATGGTGCGGATGTCATTCGTCACCCGCGTTACCAGCCGCCCCACAGGGTTTTTATCAAAATACTGCGTGGGCATTCTTTGCAGGTGGGCAAAGACATCGTGCCTCAGGTCGTTCATGGCTCTTTGGGAGAACACAGTGGTCATCACTGCAATGATATAGCTGGCGATAAAGCTCACCAAAATGAGGATAAAGTAAATACCCGCCAGATAGAGTAGCGCTGTGGAAGAATCCTTGCGGACCTCCAGACGCTCCATTCTGGGCAGCTCCAGCATCTGATCTCTGGCCACGGCGATCTTATCCTTGCCGATATAGAAATACCCGGCCAGATCTGCAATGCCATCCTTGGGATTTTCGTCCAGGATCAGATGTTTGCTCAGGATCGCCCTGTTTTCGGGATTATCATTTACCAGAAACACCGTATTTGGGCTGATGATGCCTTCTTCTTCCAGGCTTTTTAGCTCCGGCTTGTCCATCTTATTGCGATCCCGGGAAGAGATCACCACAAAATGGGTACCAGCATGCGTATATTCTGGCAGTTTTACATAGGCGTAACGGTGCATGAATGTCTGATAGCGGGCTTCATCCGCAAAGACGGCGATCGATTTGTCGGAGACAATGTGATCGTCAATGGCAGAACGCTCGATCAAAGGGAGAACCAGTTCTGCGGCAGTCACAGACATCAGCACCATAAAGGAGATAATCACGAGTTTCAGATAGGGCTTCAGATAGAAAGCCATCTTGGAAAACAGACGATGATCGTAGATTCTGGTCTTCAGATCATCTGTACTAAAGGCTCCACCGCCTCTTCCTCCGTGCATCATGATTCCACCTCCTCATTTTCCAGCCGGGCCCGGATTCTCTGTTTCTCGTACAGAGCCCGGTAAATGCCGCCGGCGCGAATCAGGGAATCGTGATTGCCACGCTCTTTGATCACGCCATCGGTGAGCACGATGATCCTGTCTGCGTGCTGGATGGACGAGATGCGATGGGCAATGATGATGGTGGTCTTTTCCTGGCGGTCTTTGACCAGACGCTCCAGGATCATGCTTTCGGTCTTGGTATCCACGGCCGATAAAGCATCATCCAAAATCAGGACCTGAGGGTTCGTGAGCAGGGCACGGGAAATGGCTACACGCTGTTTCTGCCCGCCGGAAAGAGTGACGCCCCGTTCGCCCACCAGAGTTTCAAATTTATGGTCAAATTCGTTGATTTCATTGTAGACATTGGCGATGCGCGCCGCTTCAAAAACCTGTTCATCGCTGGCTTCGGGATTGCCCAGGCGGATGTTATTGGCGATGGTATCCGAAAACAGGAAGATATCCTGCGGCACCAGAACCACATCACGCCGAAGCACTTGCAACGGAATGCGATGCACTTCCCTATCGTCCACATAAATTGTGTTTTTCGGAGGATTGTAAATACGCACCAGTAGCTCAATCAGAGAGGTCTTACCACAGCCGGTGGGACCCACGATGGCTAGTGTCTTGCCTTCCTCAATACAGGCGGAAATGTCCTTGAAAATAAGTGGTAAAGTCTCTCCATAACGGAAGCTGAGGTCTTTGATCTCAATCTTGCCATTGATCTTTTCTATGCTCATATCGGCTTCATCGTCATTGATTTCCGGCTCCGCCACGAAGATCTCGTTGAGTCTCTTCAGTGAAGCGGTTCCCCTCTGATACATATCCACGATCCAACCAATGGCGATCATCGGCCAGACCAGCATGCCCAGATATTGGAAAAAGGCGATGAAACCACCGATGGTAATATCTCCCCGGATGGCAGCACGACCTCCAAAATACAAGGTGATGATCATCGAACAAGAGATAATAAAGCCTTGGAAAGGATGGAAGAAGCCGGCGATCCTGGCCATGGAGATATTCTGATCTACATAGACCTGGGAGACTTCATCTATCTTGTCCAATTCGCTTTTCTCCTGGCCAAAGGCTTTCACGATGCGGATGCCGGAGATGCTCTCCTGAATTTTGCCGCTCATCGAGGCAAAAGCAGCCTGCACCTTGGCAAAACGCTTGTGCATTCTCTTGCCAAAATAGCCGATGGTAATGGACAAAATGGGCATCGGAATGACAGCTAAAAGGGTGAGCTTGAAATTGATGGAGACCATAAAGGAGAAACTCGCGACCGTCATCAACACGATATCCATGAAGGCGATCAGTCCCATACCGAGGAGCATACGCACGGCGTTCAGATCATTGGTGGCATAGGCCATCAGATCACCGGTTTTGCTCTTGTTAAAGAAGTTTTGCGAGAGCTTTAGCAGATGGTTGTAAAAATCTTGCCGCAGGCTCTGCTCGATCCGGTGTGAATTTCCGATGATGAGCATCCGCCAAAAGAACCTCAGAATCATCACTGCAAAGGCCAAAACTACGATTAAAAGGGCGATCCAGAGCAAGCCGCTTTGGTCGATCGTGCGCGCCTGGATGCTGTCTATGGCGTATTGCATCACCTTGGGTGTAATAAGTTGCACCACATCCACCAGGATCAGCATGATGATGCCACCGAGTATAGTTTTATAGCTCTTCTTCAGGTAGGGAAGAATCATTTCAAAAGTTCGCATTGCTATTTCATATCCTTATTTCTTACTGGTCTGAATGTATAGCCTCTTGATATATAGAGTAATTCGAGGTTATCATGCCAAACTGCCTGCCACTCTCTTTTTGTCAATTGCTTTGTGCAAAATGAGCGATTGTTTGGTAGACTTTTGGAGGCTTCAGTCATTCTAAGCAAGGCACGTGTCCCCACTTGCTTGCAGGGAAAATATCTTTGCCCAAAGAACTTTCTTGACCAATCTCCGCTGGGCACAAATACTGGCCTTACTTAAGTAACCTAAGGAGTTCTGATGCGTTTCAAAGCCCTGTGCCTGCTGATCCTATGCCTGTGCCTGCCGGCCCTCATGCTCGGTGCGGTGTATCGCGCCCGGATAATAGATGAAGCGGGCAGACCCATTGCAAAAGTATTGGTGCAAGGGGGTAAAGCACACGCCTTCAGCGACAACGAGGGCTATTTCAGCATCAAAACCGAGGCTGCACTGCTCAGCTTTTCGCGCCTCAGTTACCACAGCCGGGAACTTTCCGTGCAAGACCTGCCGAAAAACATCGTGCTCAAAGCAGATCCTTTGGCGCTCTATACCGTTCGGGTCTATGATCATTACCAAAGCGCTGCCGCTCCGGCCCTGGATGCGAAGATCATCTATCCGGATACCAATTCCGGTGGGGGCAGTTCCGCAGATCTTTTGCTCAAACAGCATTCCATCACCAGCACCGATATCCCGCTCACGGGCGAATTTCAGAGCCTCTCGATCCTCGGGAATCTCAGCCGCCACACCTTGGTTATGATCGATGGCGTGGCTGTGAATTCTGCCGGAGAAGCCTTTGACTTTTCCCGCATTCCTGCCTCACAGATCAGCCATATTGAGATCATCAAGGGTTCTTCTTCCGTATATGGTGGATCTTCTGCCATTGGCGGCATCGTCAATATCATCACCACCAGTCCGCAGGAGCATGCCAAAGCTGAGGTAGAGACAGGCTTTGGGAGCTTTGGGATGAATTCCCAGCGCTATCTGGCCTCGCTCGCCAAATCTCGCTACAGTCTCAGTGCAGAATACTCGCATTATGCTGCCCGCAATGATTTTAAATACGAACCCTCCTGGGAGCCAAATGCCGAATATCCCCGTTTGAACAATAGCAAGGCTGCAGATTACTTCTTTTTGAAGAGCATGTATCACGGGAAAAAGCACTATTGGGAAGCTCTGTTTAATTACAATTCCTACAAAAGGGAATTGCCCGGGCCCATCAGCTTTCCCGCCTTGTATGATGCCGCAGAACAGAGCGGGGCCAATCTCTTTGCCAAACTGAGCCAGGTCTATATCCACGAGGCTTTTAAGAATGAAGTTTCACTCTCGCTGGAGCACAAGAAAAATACCTATACCAATCTTGAGAGTAGCAGCTTCATCGCTTACGACCACTATCGGCAGCTCTACTACAATCCTCTGCTCAAGGATAAACTCAGCCTGAACTTTAGCGGCTTTGATTTGGGGCTAAGCGGGGAATTTCAACCGGTGTATTATGACTATGATCAATATCCGATCGCGAACTATCACTTTGATTTTAAAGACTATCAGAACCTGAATACTGCCCTGGGCGCCCGCCTTGAAAAGGGCATGGAACTCGGTGCACTGAGTTCCCGCGGATCGTTGGCTCTGCGGCAGGATTGGACCACAAACGAAGCTCATACCACCTGGCGGGCAGAACAGCAAAACACGCTCTATCTGCCTGTAGAAATCAGCCTTGAGGGCAGCATTGGCACGGCTTTTTCCCTGCCTTCATATTTTGATATGCACTGGATCGGCGATAGCCAGAGCCTGGTGAATAAAGCACTGAATAGCGAGACTTCCTTTGGTTATCATCTGGGCCTGGATCTCAAGCATTCTCTGTTCGAAAGCTCCGCCGCTTACTACTTTAACGACATCGATCAACTCATCCAATGGCGGCAATACTTTCTCAATGGCTCCACCTGGCGTCCCTTCAACGTGGGCCGTGCCAAGATCACAAATTGGGAATTTGCCTTCAGCCTCTTTCCGCTAATGCCGCTGAAACTGGATGCCGGACTCACCCTCACCCAGGCGCGGGATTTCTCTAAAAACGCCCAGGGACAGCCCAGTTCTACTTACGATAAATACCTGCCCTATACCCCAGAATACAAAGGCTCTGTGGCGGCAGTATATTCGCAAAAGCTCTATGGTCTCAGCCTGAGCTATGACTTTGTGGGTGAGCAATATAGCACGGTGGATAATCTCGCCGGCAGCCTCCCTGCCTTTGATCTAGTTAACTTTAGCAGCTATCTCAAATACCCTTTCCGGAGCGTGGAAGCGCTGCTGGATCTGAGGCTCAATAATCTCTTGGGCAAGCGCTATGAGATCTATGCGCATATCCCCCAGCCCGGTTTTAATTGGAATCTGGGCCTCAGCCTCAGCTATACTTTGCAATTGCCTTGAGCCGGATCGCCACCCCATACAAGCACCCACGTTGCCCTCTCAAGATATTCCTTGCCAAAAAGACCATTTGTAAAATCATGGTAACTTAGACTAAATATAAGGACTTAAATATGGCTTCAATGGCTGATATCCGTAATGGAATGGTGATAACTTTTAAAGACGACCTCTGGGAAGTGGTAGAATTTCTACATGTAAAACCAGGTAAGGGTCCCGCTTTTATGCGTTCAAAACTGAAGAATCTGCGCAGCGACAAGGTGATCGAAAACACCTTCAGAGAAAGTGATTCTTTTGATGAAGTGCGCGTCGAGCGTAACAAAAAAGAGTATCTGTATCGCGATGGAGATTTCTTTGTCCTGATGGATGTCGATACTTACGAACAAATGCCGGTGGAACAATCCGTAATCGGAGATCTGGAACAATTGATGACAGAGAACATGGAAATCACGGTTTCCTCCACCCCTGATGGCGATATCATCGGCATCGAACTGCCCACCACTGTAGTGATGACCATCGCTGAGTGCGAGCCCAATGTCAAAGGAAATACAGCTTCCGGCAGCGGAAAAGTAGCCTATACGGATACCGGACTGCGCCTGATGGTTCCCTTCTTTGTGGAAGCCGGAGAAAAGATTAAAATAGATACCCGCACCCGCGCGTACATAGAAAGAACACAATAAATAAGAGGATATAAACATGGGAAAAGTAAAAAGCTTCGCCGCCAAAACGGCTCATGATGCACATACTGAAGGAAAGATAATCTGCCCGGTTTGCAATACTGAAGTCAAACGGATCAAACTCGTTCAAAATCGTAAGACCGATGGCACCTGGCGCCCCGACAAGCAATACGTAAATATCTGCAAATGCAATGAAGCAGATATCATGAGTGGAAAAGTAATCTAAGAGATTTAGCTAGCAATAATGAAATAGGCAATCTGCATGCAGATTGCCTATTATTTTGGTTTTAACGATTTAACGTTTTAACGTTTTAACGATTTAACGTCTAACGTCTAACGTTTATCGTTTAACGCCCAAGATTTTATTCCTTCGCGGCTACGGGTTTTACCACTTTGCCGGCAAAGAGGATGGTGTTGTCTTCCTTGTGAACTATCATGCAGAGAAAGGGTTTGTCTGCACGGAAGATGGGGACATTGAGCGCGGGAGGCTCAAAAGAGGTTTTGGCAAAGCCGATCTGAGTGGCGGCTGCAGCCTCGGTACCTTCTTCGATTACTTCCAGGAAAGCCTTGTGTACGATGTCCGAGATATAGATATTATCCTTTCCAGGGGCCAGGATGCCGGTGAAATCTGCACGTCCGGCACTAAAGGCATCGTGCATACCCATCGCCTTGAAGGTCTCAGGGAGATCCTCCAGGCTTTGTTCCAAACGGAACCGGGGCAGGAATACTTCCACCTTCTGGGATTCATTCAGATATTTCATCCAAGTCTGCCAGGTCTCATCGTTCAAGTCCTTGCTGGCAGCATCGATGTCTTTGGGCAGCATAAAGACCATGCTGAGATCGGTATCCTCAAAGAACAGCTCAATAATCTGTCCTTCAGGCAGTTCTGCGTAATTAAAATCCCCTTTTTGCTGCATCATGGGCAGCATGATGTAAGAGTCTTTTTCACGCTGGGAACTGGTGTAAAACTTGTCTTCTTTAGTGCTCTTGCGGCTGAAAGGTGAGATCCAGGCGGATTTGAAATAGATGCTATTTACCAGCACCAGACCGTCGCGGCTATCGGCAATCTGCTTTTCGCTGACGATGTCTTTGATGCGGTCGTTGGTCTTTTTTTCCACCCAGGCGTTGATGAAATCAGCGCTTTTTTTGGCCTGCGAGAAATCCAGATAAACGAGCTCGCTATCGAAGGACTTTTGCAGGGTTTTTAGATAGTCCGGTACCAGCCGGTCTTTGTTTGTATCCGCACTGAACATGGCATTGGCGATATCCAGCTCTGCTCTTTTGCGTTCCTTCACAGCCTTCAGCATTTCCTGGGATTTATTGAAGCTATAGTGTTGCTGTTCTGGGCTGTATTGATAGTCCATCACCTTGGCCATTTCCGCGGCAGTATTGCCTTTGGCACCGGTATAGGCCATGCCCATGGCGCTGTTTATGCTAAAAGGCGAGAACAGTAGATTCTGCCCTTCTTTGTCCACTTGATGCAAAAGCTCGAAGGCAAAGCTGTTGTTTTGTGTGCTTAGCTCGACTGTGCTGATTTGGTGATCCAGCTCTGCGGAAGCGGGCGCTTCGGGCGTTTTGCCGCATTTGTTTTTGCAGCAGGCTCCTGTAAGCATGATTAGTCCCATGCACAAGAGGGTAATAAGGTATCTGTACATTGTTCCTCCAGTTTTATGTTTTCAATATGTGCTTAAAGTAATCAGTGCCAGTATATACGCTCCAAAGCGCGATATTGGATGGCCTCTGAGATGTCTTCGCTGTCGATATTACCAGTATTTTACTCAATCGACAGCGATCATCTTTGTAAATTCAAGGGAAGAGTCAATTCAAACAGCTCTTATTTCTTCTTATCCTTGGGGACAAAGCGGAATTCCACTCTCCTGCTGAGACTCTTATCTTGTGATGCAGAATTCTGGGCACCAGAAAACTCGCCTTTACCGGCAATAATGATCTTTTCCGGCGGGAAATTGAGGGTTCCCAGCATATAACGCACAACCGATGATGATCTGGCCAGGGATAATTCCCAGTTTGAGGCATACTTTTTCTTCAGCTTTGCCCCTATGGGTGTATCATCGCAAAAGCCTGTTATCATAATCTCATAATCGTCGTTGGCAGGAACGCTTGCGGCAAATTCTTGCAGGACTTTGATGGCATTTTTATCCAATTCCACGCTGCCGGAATCAAAGTATATCTTATCTTCATAGGTCTTGCCCACGGGCAAATTGCGAAGCTCATCCAGGCGACGCTGCAATTCTTCCCTGTCCGCCTGCTCGGCATCAAGCATATCCTGGTAGCTGCTGATGTAGATCTGTAAATCGCCATATTGCTTCTGATTCGCCCCCGCTGAAGCATAATATTCATTTAAGAGCATCAAACTATTGTCCAGCATTTGCGTGTCTTTCCCTGTGTAAGCTACAAACTTGATGTAGTCGGCAGTAGCCTCCTGGAAGCCTTCAAATGCGTTGGCGTTCATCCCTTCCTTGGCCGTGGCTTTGGTCATGATGGCATAATTCGCTTTCATGGAATTGAGAATCAGAGGTGACAATTTGGGGCTCTTATCCATTTCCACAGCAGTGATAATCAGTAGAGCGCGGCTGTTTATTCTGCTATAGTAATCCGATATTTTTATCTCGGTTTGCTTGAGCTTGGTGTTCAATTGCTCAAGATTCTGATAGGCATCGGCCAGATCAGTTCTGGTCAGATCCAACTGATCTTGCAGAAGCTTCATCTGATTTTCGTTGATCTTACCCTCATACTGCTTTAGCATCATGAGGCTTTCGATCTGGGCGCTGAGGACAGAATTGCGTTGTTTCAGATCTTTCTGTTCCAATTCCAGGATCATGTCCAGGATCTGTACCTGAGCCTTATAGATATCAACGGTGAGGATGAGTTCCTCTTTGATCAGGATATAAACATCTTCCTTGGTCTGCGCGACAGTTTTAGGAGTTGCCGCTGCCCATAGGATAGCCAAATTGAATATGATAGATAGCACGATTAAGCTTAGTATTTTCTTCATTATTCCTCCAAACAAGAATATAGATATTACTCTATATAATAAGCGAAATCTCTAAATAACAAACATGAAATAGCAGAAGCTATGTCGTGCCGATAAGGCCGAATCCTCTTCCTTTATCAGGTGATCACAGTGCTCTTCCCCATTTGTGGGGCGCAGGCTTCAGTGCCAGTATTTACGGTCCAGAGTACGGTATTGAATGGCTTCGCTGATATGTTCGCTGCTAATCTCTTTCAAGCCCTCAAGATCGGCAATGGTGCGCGCTACCTTGAGAATGCGGTCAAAAACCCGGGCGGAATAGCCCATTTTGTCGATCGCGTTTTGCATCAAGGCGTGGCTGGCCTCATCCATAATGCAGAATTTGCGCATCATCTTGCTATTCATCTGGCTGTTATTGAAGATGCCATGGTCTTGAAAACGGAGGTGTTGGACATCGCGCGCCTTATTCACCCTTTGCCGGATCGTGGCAGAGGTATCCCCGGAAGGCAGGGCTGCCAAATCCGCATAGTTCACGGCTGGCACTTCCACATGAATGTCGATTCTATCCAGCAGAGGGCCCGAAACGCGGTTCCGATAGCGATCCACCGCGCCACGCTCACAAGTGCATTTGTGATTGGGGATATTGGCGCCAAAATAGCCGCAAGGACAGGGATTCATGGAGGCGATCAGCATAAATTCGGCCGGGAAAGTGAGGCTGGTAGTAGCCCGGGCGATGGTAACCACACCATCTTCCAGGGGCTGACGCAATACTTCCAGCACGGTGCGCTTGAATTCCGGCAGCTCATCCAGGAACAAAACCCCTCTGTGAGAAAGACTTACCTCTCCTGGTTTGGGGAAGGCACCACCGCCGATAAGTGCAACGTCACTTATCGTGTGATGTGGACTGCGAAACGCTCTGGTAGTAAGGATTCCGTTCTTAAAATCTTTGGAAAAACCTGCTACGCTGTGGATCTTGGTAGATTCCAGAGCTTCGTCAAGAGTCAGTTCGGGAAGGATGGTAGGTACACGTCTGGCCAGCATGGTTTTACCAGAGCCAGGAGGGCCAATCATCAGGAGGTTGTGCCCTCCCGCTGCGGCCACTTCCAAAGCGCGTTTTACCTGAAATTGCCCCTTCACATCATGCATATCGAGCGGAAAGTCGTTGAGCACCTGGAAGATCTTGTCTCTATCCACCGTGGCAGGCGGAATGGTGATTTCGCCTTTCAGGAATTGCACAGTCTCATAGAGTGAGGTCACCGGAATCACGGTGAGACCTTCTATAATAGCGGCTTCTTCAGCATTTTCATGAGGCACGATCAAGAGGTCCAGATCATCGCGTTTGGCGGCGATAGCGATGGGCAAGACGCCATCCACGGGACGCACATTGCCATCCAGAGAGAGCTCGCCGATGATGCCGATCTTCTTCAGAGCAGCCTCTGGCACCCCATCATTATTCATCATGATCGAGATCGCAATGGGCAGATCCAGCGAAGAGGAATCCTTTTTGATATCCGCCGGAGCTAAGTTGATGGTATAACGCCCGGTATGATAGCTCAGTTTGCTATTGCGGATGGCGGCAAAGACCCTGTCCTTGCTCTCTTTCACAGAGTTTGAGGGCATGCCCACGATATTGACGTTGTGCTGCATATTGCCATCGCGGTCACACTCCACGGAAACCTGAAGCGCATCTATGCCCAAGGTGGTGTATGTCAGTGCAATTCCGACCATTAAACTATCCTTCACAAGTTCATTTTATTTATATCGCACAGTTTGAGAGCTTTGCTATTGCGTCAAGAAGATTTTGATTTCGGGGTTTTTAGGCTTTACAATCAGTTGGCTTGCCAGTCAGCAGGACTACCTGTTTTGACTTTCATTTTTGATCTGGCCGATAAGCTTCAGATTGTCCTGTATCTTATTTTATCCCAAAAACTCCAAGCGATTCTCCCACCAAAAATGAGAGTTAAAACAGGGAGTTGAAAATAATACGACTTTTATTGAACAGTCTCGTACCGGCGCTTGCCGAAACGCTGCACACCTTATACCTTGATCTGCATCCGCCGGCAGCCTCCTCTTCCCCTTTAGCATTACGGGGTCATTACTGGCTTTACCCCGCAATGACCCCGTATTGCTAATGAGGGAGCATGGTGGCTCCCGTTACACTCATTATAGGGTGGCGTCAACACCAATGAAGTCGAAACATACCGGTTCAGGTTTTCCCAGGCTAATGCTTAGCTACTGATTAAAGTCACTAGAACACGTTTATCTTACAAAGTATAACCATAGAGCAGCGATTGATGCGCCGCCCATGGCATCGGCAATTGCCCTCTTTACATCATTCATTGTTCCGATCTTTTTGCTGTGTCCATCATAAATGTCAGTGCCCTTTACGAAGGCGATTTTGACATTGTGTGAATCATAAATATCACTGTCTCTCAATGTGGCAACTCGGACATTGTGTGCATTGTAAACACCGTTTCCTCTAATGAACGCCACCTTAACATTGGAAGAAGTGTAAAGGTCACTTCCCTTGAGTTTAAAACTAGCCATGTTAAATCTCCTAAAGCTTTTGTACGATTCTCTTAGATGCACTGGTTTTGTCAATCAGAATATCCTCATATCAACTTTAAGCTCATCGAGCAGGATCAAATCTTTGTGCAATGTGACAACGAAAACTGCAAATTGTGCAGACAAAACTGCAAACTGTCGCATCCTTATGCATCGTAGTGCATCCTTCACAAGACCATTTGTGAGTGTTTGTGACATGATATCTGCAAATTAGATCACCGAAAATTGCAAATTATGACAGAGAATCTGCATGCTTTTTGTGTTGGCTTAACTTGGAGATGGCATGAAATCTAACGTTCCATTTTTGAGATTGACATCCGTGTGTAGTTTCCAATTATTGCCAGCATGAGGATGATATGAATAGCGAGCATGATGACCTTAAGACAAAACTGGAAAGTGCATTGAAGCGAATCAGTGAACTGGAGGCTGAGAACAACAGATTGAGAGTTTTGAAAGTAGAGGATCATCAAACAAATTTATCATATTCTGATAAAACTGAATCCACTGAAAATGAACGACAGGAAACGCCCTGCATTGCACTTGCAGAAAGAATGGATTTTACACCCGCTTCAATAAACAATCAATCCAGTCCCGAAGAGAAAATACTTCTCTTTCAATGCTTGTTTAAGGGCCGAAATGATGCATTTGCGATCAGATGGACAGGGAAAGATGGAAAATCAGGATACTCGCCCGCATGCTATAATGACTGGAAACTCGGTGTGTGCGGCAAATACAAGAAAATACCCTGTGCCAGTTGTGATAGTAGGAAACTCATCCCCTTAGATGAGAAGCTGATCTACAAGCACCTCAGTGGAGATATCGTCATTGGCATCTACCCACTACTGGATGATGATAGTTGTTGGTTTTTGGCCCTTGATTTTGATGCAAAACATGGTTTATGACGACAAGCTTCTCCCGTGCTCCGCACTCTTTGTAAGATGCTTGTTTCCTAATTCTCTTCTTGGGTCAAGAGTGCCCGATACTTTGCGGATTTGTCAGGAAGTCCCATTTTATCGTATAACTTCATCAAATTGTTGATGGTTTGAATAGTATCCGGATGCTCCGTACCCAAGACCTTTTCGCGGATATCCAGTGCTCTCAGATGCAGCGGTTCTGCCTGCTCATAATTACCCTGATGCCTGTACAATTCTGCCAGATTGTTCAGCGACGTTGCTGTATGGGGATGCTCCGCACCCAAGACCTTTTCGCGGATATCCAGTGCTCTCAGATGCAGCGGTTCTGCCTGCTCATACTTACCTTGATTATTGTATAAGATTGCCAGATTGTTCAGCGACGCTGCTGTACCGGGATGCTCCGCACCCAAGACCTTTTCGCTGATCTCCAGTGCTCTCAGATGCAGCGGTTCCGCTTGCTCATACTTACCTTGATCCCGGTACGATACTGCCAGATTGTTCAGCGACGTTGCTGTATCGGGATGCTCCGCACCTAAGACCTTTTGGCGGATCTCCAGTGCTCGCAGGTACAGCGGTTCTGCCTGCTCATACTTACCTTGATCATTGTATAAGTTTGCCAGATTGCCCAGCGACGCTGCTGTAGCGGGATGCTCCGCACCCAAGACCTTTTCGCGGATCTCCAATGCTTTCAGATGCAACGGTTCCGCTTGTTCATGCCTATCTTGATCCAAGTACGATGCTGCCAGGTTGCTCAGCGACGTTGCTGTCTCGGGATGCTCCGCACCCAAGACCTTTTCGCGGATTTGTAGGGCAGTATTAAGATAAGTTTCCACTTTGATGAAATCGTATTTATCACTGAACCAAGATCCGGCTTTATCGTAATAGACCGCTGCCTTATCTGCCATGCCAGCCTTTTCATAATGCCGGGCAATTTCTAAGGCATTTTCATCCATTGTATCGGCAAAGATAGCTTCCATGGCCTCAGCGGCTAATTGGTGCAACTGCCTCAGCTTATCGCTCATCATACGCTGATAGATGATGTCCTTGATCAGAACATGGCTGAAGATATAGCGCAACTCATCCAGGTCTTTCCAAATGCGGCTGTTCGTACCGGTGGCAAGCTCTGAACTGAGATCGGATTTCAGCATTTCGGAGAGTACTTTTACATTAAATTCCATCCCCAGAACACAGGCGTTTAACACACATTCACGCACCTGATCGGTAAGACGCAAAAACGGCATATTGCTTGATACATTAGTTAGATATAACAAGTAATATGTATGCCTAATGTGCACCTATACAGTCACTTATTAATACATAGCTTTCATATTACTTGTCTTTTAGTGCCGAGAAATAGGGCGAAAATACCTGTTTTTGCCTTGGGGGTGGTAAAGTCGGGTTAAGAGGAACCGGGCAATATGTGCCGCCAAACCACCTGAGAACATGGCGACTAATATGGACGGTATTGGTGTGATGATAAGCTGGGATGCCGTAACCCAGACCATATTCGATACTTTTATAGAACCAGATTAGTTCATTGACTAAATCTTTATAGTCCTTACTTGCGTTGCTTCGGGGTGAATATCTGAAGATATTCCTCTGGCTTATATGTGTTTCCTTTATGGCTATACATCCCCTCAGGAAAGCGAGTCATCAAGTCTATAACATATTAATAAGCTAATGCTTATTATATTTTTAAAACACAATGTTAATCGGACGAATCGCCTCCCAAACTTTTCGCAAATATATCAAGCATATCTTTAACCGCATTTCCGTGGATCTTAATTCTTTCTAAAACCGGAATCTTGTACTCCAAGAGGGTTTCTATACCTGCTATAGTTGCGTTTTTAGACGGTCCACTACGCTTAAGCCAGTAATAAGACTCCTTATAATCCTCATAGACCCCTTGTCCATAAAAATAGCATAATGCTAATTGAGAGCAGGCATCCTTGTTCCCCTGTGCTGCAGCCAGTTCGAACCATTTCACAGCCTCTGTGTAATTCTGTCCTGTGCCATCTCCGTTATAATACATCATAGCAGTAATATATTGTGCATCTTCATGACCCTGTTCGGCTGCCATTTCTAACCACTTCAAGGCTTTTGCTTCGTCCTCACCAACGCCCTTTCCTTTGAGATACAAGATACCGGTGGCATATTGGGCATGCGCGTCTTTGTTCTCTGCACCTTTTTGGTACCATTTGAAAGCCTCAGCAAGGTCTTCATCGGTCCCTTCGCCGTTATAATACATCTCTCCTAGAAATACGAAGGCTTTCGTGTATCCATGTTCAACAGAACGCCGCATCCAAATGAATGACTCTTCCAAGTCCTCTTCTACTCCAGTTCCAGTATAATAGCAAACAGCAATTTGGAATTCCGCCTCAGGTTCTTTTTTATCTGCTGCTGCACGCCATAGCACCAAAGCCTTGCTGACACCAATTTCAGATTCAGGTATCCCCTCACCTAAGGCAATGCAATTCCCCAGCTTGGTCTGAGCTCGGGGCAATTTTTTATCCGCGGCTTTGCGATACAGCTTTACTGCTTCGCTAAGATCTTTTCCCACACCCTCGCCATTGTAATACCTTTCAGCAAGTTCAAACTGAGCCTGGGCATCATCTACTGCCAGCTTCTTAAGCTCGCCTATATCAAGCGGCTTATAATACTCCGCCCCTTTCTTGCAAGAAGTCAAGAAAACTGAAAACAAGATAACTATCAATAAAACTGTGGGAACCGCTGTGGTCAACCTCTTAACTATCATCCATATTCTCCTCTATTATGTGCTTATCACTATATGACCATTAAAGTAATACATGTAATAAAGGTCAAGTAAAAGATACTCTTTTCGTGTGTTTCTATCGACATCAATATAATGTATCATGATTTTTAGCAATTTCATGACATTATGTCTCATAGTCCCGGCATGTCATTTCATGTCGGCATCTTAGCGCTGCTCGGAATCACTTTCTGTAGGGCGGTATCCCGCTGCTTCAAATGGCAAAGCGGCAGGGATGGCGAGCTGTTCTCTATTTACACCTACTATCTGTCAGCCCACCCTAATGTCCATAGCTACGTCCGAGATCGTGTGGTGAGGACTGCGAAAGGCTCTGGTAGTAAGGATTCCGTTCTTAAAATCTTTGGAAAAACCGGCTACACTATGGATCTTGGTGGATTCCAGAGCTTCGTCCAAAGTGAGCTCAGGCAGGATGGTGGGTACGCGCCGGACCAGCATGGTTTTACCAGAGCCAGGAGGCCCGATCATCAGCAGGTTATGCCCTCCCGCTGCGGCCACTTCCAGAGCGCGTTTTACCTGAAATTGCCCCTTTACATCATGCATATCCAAAGGAAAGTCATTGAGCACCTGGAAGATCTTCTCTCTATCCACAGTGGCAGGCGGAATGGTGATTTCGCCTTTCAGGAATTGCACGGTCTCCCAGAGCGAGGTCACGGGAATCACGGTAAGTCCTTCTATGATAGCCGCTTCTTCAGCATTTTCATGAGGCACGATCAAAAGGTCCAGATCATCGCGTTTGGCGGCGATAGCGATGGGCAAGACGCCATCCACAGGACGCACATTGCCATCCAGAGAGAGCTCGCCGATGATGCCGATCTTCTTCAGAGCAGCCTCTGGCACCCCATCATTATTCATCATGATCGAGATCGCAATGGGCAGATCCAGTGAAGAAGAGTCCTTTTTAATATCCGCCGGCGCCAAGTTGATGGTATAACGCCCGGTATGATAGCTCAGTTTGCTATTGCGGATGGCCGCAAAGACCCTGTCCTTGCTCTCTTTCACAGAGTTTGAGGGCATGCCCACGATATTGACGTTGTGCTGCATATTGCCATCGCGGTCACATTCCACGGAAACTTGAAGCGCATCTATGCCCAAAGTAGTGTATGTCAGTGCAATTCCGACCATTAAACTATCCTTTTCCTGTTCTTTTTCTTTGTCTTGCATGCTTTGAGAGCTTTGCTTTTGCGTCAAGAAGATTTTCGTTGAGCTGATCTGGATAACAGAGACTGTTCAACAAGTTTCGATTATTCTCCAATAACTTAGCTGAATAGTCTAAAAAGTGGGCGAGGCTCCCTTCCTGCAATCCATTCCTCAGAATTGACCTGGCGACTTTGGATAGTTTATCATGCAAAACAGTGAATGTTCCTGTGTCGTTTACCTGAAAGCTGAGAGTCTTGGAGTTTACATGAAAAACCAGCCGGGGATTTGACGTACTGTCCCTATCAGGCGAATTTGCCTTGTTTGAGACAAGTGGTATGTTAGAGATTATTTTACAGTAATGTGAGGCCGAAGTAGT
>Ga0265295_1001125_pt1 | contig 48906 bp, 28 predicted proteins | sample Munlansysbiofilm_FD_192503 | JGI IMG/M metagenome (GOLD analysis project Ga0265295, IMG submission 192503) | Leachate microbial communities from a municipal landfill in Southern Ontario, Canada - Methane capture system biofilm | ecosystem: Engineered > Solid waste > Landfill > Unclassified ...
AGCGCCAAAATGGCAATACAGCTATTTCTTCTTTGCCAGCTTTGTTATCACCTGTCTGGCCGGATTTATCGGCGGTATCCAGAAAGGTGGACTGTTTATGTGGATGTTTGAGAACGTTCAAATGCCGATGAGTGCGACCATGTTTTCACTCTTGGCCTTCTATATGGCATCTGCCGCCTACAAAGCCTTCCGTGCCCGTAGCCCTGAAGCCACAGTGCTCCTTGTCGCAGCGATAGTCGTGATGTTGGCGCAGGTTCCGCTGGGAGTGAAATTGTCAAAGCACCTTCCCACTATTTCACAGTGGATTCTGGACGTGCCCAATCTGGCTTCCAAACGCGGGATTATGCTGGGCGTGGGACTCGGCTCGGTGGCCACATCACTCAAAATCTTATTGGGAATCGAACGCTCATATCTGGGCGGTGATTGATTAATGCTGAGGTATATATGAATATTTTCGAAAGAATGCAAAAACTGGATCGCCGCTATATCTACATTGTAGTAGCTCTGGCGATTATCATCCCCTTGATGATTCCCTATAATTCGGATAACGTCACCACGCCACCCACGGAGAATCTGTATCAGATGATCGATAGCTTCGCTGGGCGCAGTGATCGCGCTATTCTGATGAGCTTTTATCATGATGCCGCTACCATGCCGGAGCTATTTCCCATGGAAGTGGCCATCCTGCGCCATTGCTTTGAACGCAACGTGAAAGTCTTCACCCTTACCTGGTTCCCAGCCGGCGCACCAATTATCGATTACGCCATCAATTCGGTGAAAGAAGAATTTCCGGATATCCAGAGCGGCGTAGATTACTGTAATTTCGGTTACAAACCCCAGGCTTTTGCGATGGTTTTGGGTATGGGTGATAACATCGCCAATACCATGAATACCGATGCCGAGGGACGTAAGCTGGAAAATCTGCCCATCATGCGCGGGATCAATAACTACAGTGAGATGAATCTCGCCGTGGAATTCTCTGGATCATCCGCTGGTGGCATGTGGATCGTTTACGCTCGTCCGAAATATGGCCTCAACGTAGCCGTGGGCGTTACCGCTGTGATGGCGGCTGATATGTATCCCTATCTGCAATCAGGTCAATTGATCGGTATGCTTACCGGTCTCAAGGGCGCGGCCGAATACGAAAAGCTGGTGGATGTGTTTGCAGCCTACCGTGATCCTAAAAGGGATTACAGCATCAAAATCGATGAAGATGGCAATAAAATCATGCCCGGACGTCCCTTTGGCCGTGAGATCCTGGAAGATGAATCCGTCAAGAAACTCATCCGGATCACTACTCAGACCAAAGCGGAGTTTACTATGGATGAATACCTTGCTTTTAGTGCAAAGTATCCTGAGAATAGGGCCTTACTCAATAATCTCAAACAAGATGTCGGCGGCCAGGTGGTCATTGATGTCACACAGATAAGTCCCGAACTGCGCACCCAAATGGGGGAGACCATGTATCGTGAGCTGAATCGCCTTACTCGCAATACCTTGTACAAGTTCAAGGTCGCCCGCATCGGTATGAATGCGCAAAGCGTTGCCCATATCATGATCATCGTCTTTATCATTTTGGGTAACATTGGTTACTTCATCCAAAAAATGCGTCAGGCAAAGAACTAAGAGGAGGATGAAATGAGTTTTGAATTATTTAGCAATCTGGTGGGAGCGTTTTTCACGCTGTGTATTTTCTCCTTCCTTTACAAAGACAACCCCTTCTATCAAGCTGCAGAGCAGATGCTGGTGGGTATCTCGCTGGGCTATGGCCTGGTTTATACCTACAATCGTGTGTTTGTGCCCTATGTGTGGCAGACCATTATCATCAAACATCAATTTGTGTTGATCATCCCCGCCATCATGGGTATGCTCTATCTGCTGAGATTCTCGCGCAAGCTGGGCTGGCTTTCCCGCTACCCCATCGCTTTCTCCATGATGGGAGTAGGTATGGGAGTGCCCATGGGTATCCACGCCTCCATTTTGGTGCAGATGCGCCAGGCCATGGTGCCCATTGAGACCGTGAATCTATTCCTGATCTTCGTGGGAACTATAGCCGTGCTCTTGTATTTCTTCTTCTCCAAGGCTCATACAGGAATCTACGGGAAGTTTGTGGGTATAGGGAAGTGGTATATGATGATCGGCTTCGGTGCCTCATTTGGGCTTACCGTGATGGCTCGTATTTCCCTTCTGATCGGGCGAATTCAGTTCCTGGTCAATGACGTCGTAATCAACGGTTTTTTGAAATAGGATATATGAAGTTTCTGGCGCAGCGTGAAGGTCATGCTGCGCCGGAAGCATCTTTAAAATAGGCTGCTATGAAGCCTTGCCCAGGCATTTTTACACCCTTTTTGATGGGGAAACACAGATGAAAAGAATATATATATTCGCGATCCTGATTTTGCTGGTTCTGGCCAGCACTTCTTGGCTCTCTGCCAGTACTTCCGGGGCTAACAAAATCTCCGAGTTTAGCGCCTCAGATATGCCTGATGACGATGGCAGCGGAATCATCCTGAAGTGGAAACCACTCACCAAAGAAAACCGCGTGATCAAGTATAACATATATCGGGGTGTGAGCCCGGATTCCCTGTTTTTGCTCACCTATCTGGAAGTGGATCCCAAGATGGGAGTAATGGCTCCCTATCTTTATTATTACGATTCAGGCGATCAACCTTTGATAGAATTTGAGAGCTCTCCTTCGAAAATCAAGAAAGAGAGCGATCAAGCACCCAATAGCCCGCTCTATAAGAAATTCCCGCTGGAGGCAAAGCTGCTGAACACGGTCCTGGATCGTTACGCCATCTATGCCACTACCAAAGCAGCTTATCTTCATAAACACTCCAAGGCCATTGCGAAAGAAGACAAAAGCTATGCCGGGCTCAAACTCACCCAGTTCGATGGCATCTACGCTATTCCCCAAGAGGGCGTGACTTATTATTACAGTGTGGCTGCCGTGAATGAACGCGGAGGGGTTTTTGCTGCCTCCGAGGTCCAGAGTGCTGTGCCGGTAGATAATCCTCCTGATGCCACCGCAATAGTCCACGCCAGCTATATCACAGAGCTGAAGCAGATGAATTTTGAATGGTATCCGCCTACAGGAGCTTCTGATATCAGTCTCTGGCAGGGCTGGCTCATTCCCAAAGAGATTTTGATAGAAGGCAAGCTGCTGCCCCAGGATTGGGCTCAAAGAGCCGTTCAGGTTTTTGAAATCCCGAATCTCTCTGCCGCTTCAGTGTATTATCACAGTGAAGAGTTTCCTGCTGAGCAGTTTGACCCCACCCTGTACACAGCCGCATTATCTTACCTGGATTATGCTGACCAGATGGCTGCTGTGAGTGCGAATTCGTTCCGCCATCTTTCCCAGACGGCTCTGCCCACCTTGCCGGATTTCAAGGTGAAGGACAAGGCCAATGACAAGGGTGACAATATGCTGGTCTCCTTTGGCAAACCCCTGGCTTACATCACTTTGGCAGAATTTACCAACAAAAAGCATAATAAGCTCAAACTGAATTATGATATCTCCGAAAACGAAAGCTACACCGTGGATAAGATCAGATTCATCTTCAAAACCAAGGATGGAGAAGAGATCGGCACTATCACCGAGAACTATGTAGATAAAGTGATTCACCTGAACATATCCGAAAAGTATAAAAAGATCAAGCACATCCATGCAGAAATAGCGGTGCTGCTGCTGCACGAGAGGGAATATGAGCCCGAGCTCGTGAGTCAGGAAGTGGTCTATAATGAGTACTTCCGTCGCTATCAACCCCAGAGCACCTTTGTGGACGGCGTAGATATCAGCAAGCTCCATTTTGACGTCTTGCATCAGTCCAAACTGGAATGGGATTTCAGCCCCGGCATGAGATCAAATGCCCTCACCCGGACCTATGATCACGTGATACCTTTTGAAGATGTGGTCTTTAGGCCGATCTCTGGTTTTGATGCGGAAAGTGGCAGATTCCTGTTTGACGTCCGCCTGGACATTGCCAACGATTCAGAGCGTGGCTTCTACTTTGATGTTCCGCTATATAGAGAGTCTTTCAAACATGAAATGCAGGAGCGCCAGCAGCATATCCAGGAGCTGGAGGCTCAGCTTGCGGGGCTCACTCAGCCCGATGAAGAGCTGGAAGCGGAGCTTGAAGCGACCAAAGCGGAGTATGACTTCATCATCAATCATCCTGCCTACAAAGAAGCCGAAGCTGCAACCAGCGACAAAGACTGGCGTAAGGTGATGCTCTCCTGGCGAGAAAAAGCCCAGCGCAGCTATCAATACAGGCTGCTGGCTACCGATACCAAAAGTGCCTTCACACTCTCCGAAATTTATACCGATGCTAAAGGCAATACTTGGTTTTATCCCATTTCCCAATGGTTTGACAAGACCAAGACCCTCACCCTGTTTGCGATGCTGCTGATGCTGGCTCTGGTGATTTATGCGATTTTCATTACCCGCCACAAAGAAGTCTATATCCGTCCTATCGCCGGCCTGCAAGAATTGGATAATGCCATCGGCAGAGCCACAGAGATGGGACGTCCGGTGATGTTTGTCCCTGGTTGGGGTAGCCTTGGCGATGTTTGCACTATTGCCTCGCTGATGATCCTGGCTCAGGTGGCCAAAAAGACCGCAGAATATGACATCCGTCTGATCAATCCGCATTGTGATTATATGGTCTTGCCTCTGGCTCAAGAGATCATCTCCACTTCCTACAGCGAAGTAGGCCGGCCGGATTCTTACAATCAGAATGATATCTTCTTTATCAGCTACGATCAATTCCCCTTCTGCGCAGGCGTCAATGGCATCACAGTGCGCGAGCGCGTAGCCACCATCTTCTATATGGGCTTCTTCAATGCGGAAGCCTTGCTGCTCACCGAGACCGGTAACCAATGCGGGGCTATCCAGATCGCAGCTACAGACGCAGTTACCCAGATTCCCTTCTTTATCACCACCTGTGATTACACTTTGATCGGCGAAGAGTTTTATGCTGCCAGTGCCTATCTTTCTCGCAATCACGATATGGTAAGTATGTTAAAAGCGCAGGATTACTTCAAGCTCTTCATCATCTTGGGCATAGTGGTCGGGACAGTGCTTTCCACCCTGAACATTTCCGGCTTTATTCATCTTTTCCCTGTAGAATAGGAGGCCCTGTGGATAAGATTCCCACTTCTACTCTCAAGCGGCTGCCTCAGTACATTGAAGTGCTGAAAAGGCTGAAAAAGGCAGGACTCAAAGAAGTCTCTGCCACCAAAATCTCTGTGTTTTCCAATATCCACCATACCCTGGTGCGCAAGGACATCTCCTTTACCAAAGTGGCTGCCACCAAGACCGGATACGAAGTGGAGCCTTTGCAAAAAGCTATCGAGAAATTGCTCAATTGGCTGGATACCTCTTCCAGCTTGCTGGTGGGAGTAGGCCATCTGGGCAGTGCCCTGCTGGGCTATCAGGAATTTTCCCAAAGGGGATTGTCCATCGTGGCTGGTTTTGACAACGATCCGGATAAGATCGGTACCAAGGTTCACGGTGTCCCGGTCTATTCTGCTTTGGATATTACCGCCATGGCTCAGCAGCATACGATCCGCATTGGCATCATTACTGTGCCTCCGGATTCTTCGCAATTGATCGCTGATATCATGGTGCATTCTGGCATCAAAGCCATCTGGAATTTCACCCCGCATAAGATCATCGTTCCGCCGGATATCATTGTAGAATATGTGGATATGTTCGCCTCGTTGGCGGTGCTATCCAGACGTCTGGCAGAGCAGTATAAAGAATAATTGTAACAAGAAAGCAGCCTGTAAAGTAGAGCCTCAGATATCTGGGGCTCTACTCTCAGGATTCATCAGACTCAAGCAAATCCTGTGGTTCAGGCTGTGAATAAATAGTTTAAAATTAATAAACATCGAGGAAAAACCTATGGATACCTATTATGAGAAGATTCAAACTCAATTGCTCGCAGCCCGGCCCAGGTGCGAACAGCTCATTGCCCAGATGCGGGCAGGCGAAGTCACCCTGCAAAATCCTTATCATGAATTTTTCAATGCCTATCGCCTGATCGTCCTTCAGGCCTGGAATTTTGCCCAGAAGCTGGAGGCGGATCCCCTGTTTAAGAACATCCCCTTAAAAGATTTGCAGCAGATAAATGCTGATTACTATGCTGCCGTTGATCCCGAGAATGGCTATGAGAAGAGCCTGGCCAATCCGGATTATGCCCATAAGCTTTACGGTGATAAGATGGGAGCCTTCCTCAGCGCAGTCTTTAGCCGTGCTTACAGTAGCCGTCACTTTCTGCTGATGGGGGATTATGCAAACCTGGAAATCACTCTGGATCTCTATTTCCGCTTTATGGAAACTGTGGACTCTCCGGATTATGAAGCCTGGTTGGCCATTTATCGTGCGCAGACCCAGAGAAATCTTGAATTCATGAGCAAAGCCTCCTTGCTTAGCCGCTTTTCTCCCCAGCAGGATTATTTTTACAAGATCGTGCGCGATGCTGATCTGGACGACCCCCGCTACCTCTACCGCTATGGCGTGTATCTCAGTGAACACGACATCAAGATGGCGGATTTCATGCGCAATTATCCGCCACAGGAACTGGCTGCAATCGCTAAATTCCTGGTTAAAAGCTGGGTGGATGGCTTTGTCCGCGCCCAAAAAGACTATAGCAAGAAGAAGTATGCCACGCTGATGATTCCAGCGGGTATGGAGGCTTTGGGCCGGCTTGTGATAGACGAACTGAATGCCATCGGCATCCAGGCTTTGATTCCGCGCCCCCACACCATGGGCATCAATCGTCAATACCCTTACGATCACCGTTATGACAACGCTCTCAACCTGGACCGGGATTATATGGAGAAGTCCCTGAAAGCCATGGAAAGCAGCTATGAAGAGCTGAAAGAGCTCATCGCCCTGCAGGCTGGACCTCTATTTGTGGAGCTCTTTGGTGAGACTCCTTTTGCTCCCAAAAGCAAAAGCACTTGCCTGAAGCTCAGCGAAGAACAGCAAAAACTGAGCCAGGAGCGGGGTGCTCGCTTTGGCCAGATCTATTACAAATATTACAAACGCGATGAAGCCAGCTTTACCATCATCGCCTTCCCCTCTACCGAGATTGGCGAAAACTTCCCGGAGATCTTTGCCGATACCCTCAAGATCAACCTCTTGGATAGCAATCATTATGCCAGGATTCAGCAGCATATCATCGACGTGCTGGACACCGCAGATTATGTGCATGTGAAAGGTAAAGCAGGCAACGACACCGATATCAAGGTGCAGATGCACAGACTGGGAAACCCCAAGCTTGAGACTTTATTCGAAAACTGCGTTGCCGATGTCAATATCCCCGTGGGTGAAGTCTTTACCTCTCCCGTGCTTGCAGGCAGCACCGGCACCCTGCATGTAGAAGATATCTACCTGAATGGCCTCAGATTCTTCAATCTCCGCGTCCATTTTGAGGATGGCTGGGTGAAGGACTATTCCTGCACAAATTATGACGACCCTATCGAAGCCAAGAATTACGTACACGAAAATCTGCTTTTGCCGCACAAAACCCTGCCCATCGGAGAATTTGCCATCGGCACGAATACCACCGCCTATCAGATTGCCAAAAAGCACGATATCATGTCGCTCTTGCCTATTCTCATCATCGAGAAGATGGGACCGCACTTTGCCATAGGTGATACCTGTTTCAGCCATGAAGAGGATGCCCCGCATCCCAGCTTCGTGAATGGCAAAGAAATGATCGCCGTGGAAAACGAGCATTCTGCCACCCGCAAGACAGACCCCGTGAATGCCTATCTGATGGCGCATCTGGATATCACTCTGCCCTATGAGATGTTAAAAGTGATCTCGGCTGTGCATCTTGACGGCACCAGAACCGATATCATCAGAGACGGACGTTTCGTAGTCCCCGGCACCGAAGAGCTGAACATCCCGCTCATCGAAATGGAATCGTAACGCTGGATTCGGAGCACCTGCTTTAGCTGAAAGAATAGTCACACGGATTGAACGGATTAGACGGATTGACACGGATAAAGAGTAAATTGGCTAATGGATTCGACGCGAAAGTTGCTGGATTGCAGACGTCTCGTCTGCAAGAGCACGGGACGTGCTCCTCTTTTGAGGTCAGTTCGCTTTTGTCAGGCCTTCTCCGTCTTTTTTCAAGGCCTCCAGCCTTGTTCGACACGAGACGTATCGAATCCAGCAGCAGGATATCCAGCAGCAGGACAACGCATAACGCTGTAAGTGCTTAGAAGAATTGACACAGATAAAGGGGAGTCTTGCACAAGACTCCCCTTCTCATTTAGTTAAATCGTTAATTCGAATTCAGCGGTCTTTATATCCCTCTATCAAAGAGATTGGCCATAGTCTTTACCGAGCCCAAGAGCGCGGAAGATTCATAGGGCAGCACCACGGTCTTGTCACCTTTTTGCACCAGATCATGGAAGGCCTCGATGTATTTGAGGGCGATCTGATATTTGGCAGGATCAGCACCGGTGTCTTTGAGTGCTTCAGCTATCAGCATGATGGACTTACGTTCGGCTTCGGCCACCAAGAGTCTGGATTGGGCTTCACCATCGGCACGGGCGATCCTGGCCTGGCGTTCACCTTCGGCCACTCTGATCTGATATTCTTTTTCACCATCTGCGGTGAGGATTTTGGCACGTTTATCGCGCTCAGCCCGCATCTGTTTTTCCATAGCATTGCGAATTTCTTCTGGCGGTTGAATCTCTTGCAGCTCCACCCGGTTAACTTTTACGCCCCATTTATCGGTGGCTTCGTCCAGGATCAGGCGCAGTTTGTGATTCACCGAATCCCGGGAGGTAAAGGTCAAATCCAGCGTGAGCTCGCCGATCACATTACGCAGCGAGGTCTGGGTCAGCTTCTCGATAGCTTCGGGCAGATTCCCGATCTCATACACGGCTTTGTAAGGATCCGTAATCTGAAAATACAACAGCGCATTGATGTTCATGGACACATTATCCGCTGTGATCACATTCTGACGAGGAAAATCGTAAACATTTTCCCGCATATCGATGCGGTTTTCTTCTTTTTGCACTACCACCACCTGGCCGCGATAATCGGCCTTGTTGTAACGCCAGTGGATAGAGCGCGTTTTATCAAAGATGGGAATGATGATGTGAAGTCCACTGGGCAAGGTCTTATAGTACTTTCCCAGACGTTCGATGATTACTACTTCGGCTTGACGAACTACTATTACGCCGCGGGCGATGATGATCACCACCAGGGCAGCGAAGAACAATACAAGATATAAAGATACCATTTTTACCTCCAGCATATTTTGTCTTAATTACAATATCTCAAAGTGCTTGGAATCTGGCAAGAAAAATATTTCATACAGGAGCAAAGCTAAGCTTAAAGAGGGGGAAAGTGAGGAACACGACAGGGTTTTTGCTCGCGATTTAATTTTGATTGCAAGCTTATGTTTTGCAGGAATTCCCTCAAAATATCAAGCTCTCATTTTGTGTTTTCGCTTTGTGCTATCTCTCTAAGGTCAATCGATTCCATGTCCCCGGCATAAAGCCACAAGGATAACAGGCTTTTAGGCTTTGATATACTGCTGCCCAGACTATCTTAGCCCGTCAGCTACACCATAAGGTATTCAGGGGGCTACTGCTAACTCAGGGTATGAGATTGTAGAGAGCAGCTCAGGCAGCAGCTCTCTAATTCTTTATTCCTCATGGCCATGGGCAAGGATCAGCATGTGGCTTTACAGCTCTGGACAAGCCGCTAATACTTCCGTACCACTCTCAGGCCGTGGGTATCCGCCGCCAGATTGGCAGGGGTATAAAACCTGCGGGCTATGGTGCAATTGCTGGCGTCGTTGGAGAAGCTACCTCCACGCATTACCCGCATAGTACCGCTTGCAGGTCCCGTGGGGTTTATGGTATCGATAGCAGGATATTCGTTATGGTAATAATCCCAGCAAAACTCCCAGACATTACCGCTCATATCATACAAGCCAAGCTCATTGGGCTGCTTGGTGCCCACCGGTGCTGGGCTGTCACCACTATTGTTAACGTACCAGGCCACGGCATCGATCTGGTTTGATCCGCTATACGCGTAATTTTGCGAGAGATATCCACCCATTGCAGCATACATCCATTCCATCTCAGTAGGCAGGCGATAGCCGCTGGCATTCCAATTGCAGCTTATCTGCGTACGATATTTGGCCTGGGTTTTAGGCCAGCGAGCGGGATTGCTGCCATAGCTACCAAGGCTGTAACAGGGTTCAAAACCTTCAGCAATGCTGCGAGAGTTACAGTATGCAAGGCTCGTTAACCAGTCCATCTCAGTCTCTGGCAATTCAGGAGTGATCGTCAAGGTATCCTGCATTACATACACCCATTCCAGCTCGGTTACTTCTCGTTTCCCGATGAAAAAGGGTGATAATGTCACAATGGCTGTACCGTTACTGAAACTGCCGCCGGGGACAAATTGCATTTGGTCGGCCAGGTTGATGATGTAGAAAGCCGAGATCATATTGCTCGGAGTCCAATTTTCGATATAGGCCCGGGCTTTGATGACGGTGCTTACAGCCACATTGAGAACATGGCTATAAAGTGGTGAATTTTCGTCTGGTTCGCTGCCATCGGTGGTGTAATGGATTTTGGCTGCGGGACTGGGGGAGCTAATGCTCACGGTCTGTGCCGTTGCGTAATTTCCGCTTTGAAGGCTAAACACCGGGTCGAACACCCGAAAACTGAAAGTGGCTGAAATCGTTTTGCTCGGAGTCCAATTTTCGATATAGGCCCGGGCTTTGATGACGGTATTTCCACTTACAGTGAGAGCTTTGCTATAAAGTGGTGAATCTTTGTCCGGTGCAGTGCCATCAAGGGTGTAGCGGATTTTGGCCGCGGGATTGGGGCAAGTGATTTTTAGGGTCTGGGGCTCTGTATAATTTCCGCCTTTTAGGCTAAACACCGGGTCTAACACCCGAAAACTGAAAGTGGCCGAAATCACGTTGCTCGGAGTCCAATTCTCGATAAAGGCCATGGCTTTGATGATAGTATCTCCATTTATATACAGAGCTTTGCTATAAAGTGGTGAATCTTTGTCCGGTGCGCTGCCATCAAGGGTGTAGCGGATTTTGGCAGCGGGATTTGGACAAGTGATGATAAGGGTCTGTGGCTCTGTGTAATTTCCGCCTTTAAGGCTAAACACCGGGTCTAACACCCGAAAATTGAAAGTGACCGAGATCACGTTGCTCGGAGTCCAATTCTCGATAAAGGCCATGGCTTTGATGACAGTATCTCCATTTATACTCAGAGGATTGCTATAAAGTAGTGAACTGTTGGTCGGTTCGCTGCCATCAAGAGTATAGCGGATTTGGGCTGCGGGATTGGGTGAGCTGATGCTCAGAGTCTGTGGTGTGTTGAAATTTCCGCCTTCAAGGTCAAACACCGGGTCTCGCACTTGCAGATTGAAAGTCGCAGTGCTCACGATGCTGGGAATGATCCCTTCCAAAAAAGCTCTGGCCTTGAGCTGAGCACAGGCAGAGATTGATATGGGTGCGGAATACAAAAGCGATTCTTGATCCGGATCGCTACCATCCATGGTATAATGAATCTCTGCTTCAGGGGTGGGGCAAGCAAGTGTAACGAGTAGGGGGTTATAAAACAAACCTCCTGCTGGAGAGATAGTTACCGGCTTCACTGCGGCTGTGCTAAATTCATAGTTGGCACTTGCTACAGAGCTGGAAATGAATCCGCTTTTGAAGGCTTTGGCCTTGAGGGTGGTATCGGTATTCATTTGGATGAGTTCGCTGTAAAGCTCAGAATCCGCGTTCGGCTCACTGCCATCGGTGGTGAAACGGATTAAGGCGTCTTGTGTGGGGCAATGAATAAGCACAGAGATAGTTGTTTTAAAGCTTCCTCCAGCCGGAGAAAACTTTGGATTGGCTACTGCTGCATCGTTTGGGGATGTGCTGGACTTGTTACAGGAAAACAGTAGCAAAGCGGCAAGCACGATTAGTAAAATGCAATAATATTTCTTCATTTTGAGTCTCCTATAGTGCTCACAATCTGCTTCCTATCGAAAACATGATGGATCTCAGTGTGATGGCGTTTCTGACAGAGTTGTCGCCCAAATCGTTGATTCCCATGGTGAAACGGAAATCAAAGACAAACTCGTCTTTGCCGATGCCAAAATTAAAGATGTCCTTCAGGGTAAAGCCTGTGCCGATAACAAGATCGGTCTTGAAGGCAGTGAGTTTGTCGCTGCCGCTGTTTTGACGGGTGGAACTGTAATATGAACTATTATCTGCATCGCTGAGGCTGTCCTGAACAAAATTATCTACGTCCTGCTCAAGGGCTTTGATGCCGTTGTGGGAATTGTTATTCTGATCCAGCTTCACCGAAAAGGAAGGCCCCAGATATACAAAAGCACCCTGATAGTTATTCTGTTTTTTCTCTTCGGAGAGTTCCTGATTCAGGCGGATCATGATGGGAAGCGTGATATAATCAACCGTCCGGTCTATTCTACCTTTTAGGGTATCGGCAAAGGTGCTGGCTAAAAGCAGATTATTGGTGCTAAGCGGGGCACCCTGGAACTTGTGGCTGAAGGCATATCGCTGCCAGAGCAATTCAGTGTGCAAGCTTACAGAATCTACCTTGCGGGTGAGCATAAGGGAAGCATAAACACCCGCGTTTTGAGAGATGCCACCCTCATTTTTTTGGGCGCGGAGCCTGAGGTAGCCCAAATCGGTGGTGGTGGCAGCGTGCTCGTAAATGTCATAGCGTAATTCGTAGTTTTTATCATCTCCATGCAGTGATGAGGAACCCAGGCCATATTTGATTCCCCAATCGAGCCCGGCAGACCAGAGTGAACTCAAGGATGCCAAACATATGATTGCGATCAATCCCGTTCTGTACATATCTACTCCTTTCTTTCAGATGCTTTATTCATCTGTCAAAATCCTAAGCTGTGGCAACATAATATTGCCCAGCAAGCACTAAAAGCATTGGAAAAAGCTTCAGTAAAAAAGTCAAGCTTTTTCTGTTTCCAGACATCCCCTACCCATTCGAGACTGTTCAATTCTGCGAACAATTCAAGGCATCTTTAGCAATCCCTTGCTTTACTTGACTTAAGACGCATCCAAATCCAGTGGCACGCCAATGCCAGGCCTTTTCATTTCCTGTGCTCCTGATTCGCCTTTGATTAGTCTTCCACTCGAGATGACTCGAGAGCTCAAGTCATCTCGAGTGGAAGATATGTTATCATCAAATTTAAGGCTCCAGGATTCATGCCTCAAGTTGCAGTATTCTCTTGATTATCTGAAGAGGCCTGAAAAAATGACTGCCTCGCCCACTTTCTCGCCCATTGCAAAAGCTAAGTTCTGGTAAATTAATGCTATGTTACTGAACAGTCTCCCCATTTTTCACGAAAGTATGATAAAACCTTGGTCGGTGGGTTCTATCTGAAATTCCGTCTTAATGGGACTCATTAGGGTGTTTGTTTGCAGGGTGTTCAATCTGATCTGCCCGGCTTACTCCGCCAATTGGAGCCAGATCAGAAATAACAAGTCCGGCTCTCGGCCGGACTTGTTGTATTCATTGCTAATTATTGATTACTTACGTTCGTATTCTTGGTCTATGCCCACGATCCTATAGAAGGCGCGAGGATGGTTCCCAAATTCTGTATCAACAAACACAGTCTCATCTGTGCTGCCCAGGAAATCAGTGTATTCCCCGTAGGGCTCAAAGCTGCGGTACACGCGGTAGGACGCGGCTCTAGAGACAGGCAACCACTTGATCTCGATTCCGGCGAGCGTCTTAACGATGGAACTGATGATGGGGGAATCAAGAAGAGGCGGGGTCACGTTCACTTCCACTTGGTAATTGGTAGAGAATCTCCCGCTACTTACGGTAAAGGTGAGGTTTTCCGTCCCCTGCCAATTTGGCGTGGCGGTGAAGGTGACTGACAGTCCAGTGATGGATACGATTACGTTTGTGGCACCGCTGTAGCTGAGTGTAAGCTCATTGATATCCTCATCTTCCACGTAGTTAGTGAAATCTATCGTTAGCGACTCGTCTTGCACAAAAAAGAATGCGTCCGGCAGGCCACTGGGAGCAAGGACAGGGAGGTAGTAAACCTTGGTTGGATCCACAATAGACTGAAATCTAATGTTATCACCGCTACTTACTTGCAAAATGCCTAACTGGGAATTATGTTCTGTCTCAGAGATAAATATCTTAGTTCTGAAAATACCAGTATTATCCCCAGTTTCCCACACTAATGGCTGCAAGGATAATCCCTTTGTTATATTGCTTACATTAACTTCAGTTATATCCTGAGAAAAAGCATTCCCGTCCACGCCATTTAAGCATATAAATACATATCTTTCCGGGATCAGTCCACTAGTATTTGGCGTGATATCTTCCTCTGTTGTGGTGACCATTACATCATTTACTATGGAAAGCTGACCAGGAGTCAAGTGTGAGGGTCCGGTTCGAATAGGCTGATAGGTGATAACCCCAAGGGCCGGATCCCAATTATTATGGTAAAGAGTCGGATTGATATTTCCCAGGTCACTTCTCGATCCCCAGAAGTTATTTATATAGGCTCTATTGCTTAAGTTCGTGTGTCTGATGTTCATTGGGTAATAATCTGCATTTACATTGCCAAAGATGTTATTGTCTTTGATCTCCTGAGCAGCACCCCAGATCGCATAAGGTCCCGTGTTATTTGTTATTAAGTTCTTAGTGATAGAGCAGGTACTGCCAGGCTCGATATAAACCACCGTTGCCATATTATTATCTGCCATAATATCTGCCTCATTATAAGTTAGAGTATTTTTCTCAATATTTACTGTCCCACCTGCCGCCCAGATCGCAGCTTTCCCATATAAACGATTGAGTGATATTGTGTTATTATTGATATTAAGGGTGCCGACTGAGCATTTGATAAGGGAAAATCCTTCGTTGTTGCTGATCTCGTTTTCGGTCACGGTGCAGGAGCCACTGGGATTTTGCAGCTCAATCAGATTATCACAGATATTTTGAGAAAACACATTATTCCCGATATATACGGGTAGAGCGGAATTGATCGAAATGATATTTAATCCACTGTTCTGCGAAAATCTGCAATTAGTAAATGATAGTCCCCCTGTTTCGGCATTGGGGATGCTTAGGGCTGTTCCGAAGACATTTTTGATCACTGTGTGATTGAACTGATTATTAGAAACGATTAGGGAGCCGTTTACCACCGAATCCGGATTCTCATTGTTAATGATTATTCCGCTCCACAGGGTAGCATTACTATAACCCTCGAATGTCACTGGATCTACTGCGGTGCCTTCGCAGAGGAATTCTCCTCCTAAGGTCAATCCTATACCACTGTTAAATTTGAGGGTAACTCCCGCTTCAAAAGTGAGTTTATGATGCTTTCCGGTTTTGGGAGCAATGTCAAACCAGTAGGGTGAGTTTTCTTTGATTAAAGTACGGTTATCCGGGATCAAGCCATAAATCTTCGGAAAGGTTAGAGGGGTTTGTGCTACCGTGGTGAGCGTCCAGTAACCCTGCCCACCCATATCGGCGGTCATTTCCGCATTATCCTCAAAACAGGCTTTTACTTTCCAGAAATAGTCTGTGCCCACTTTGAGATCTTGCGGTGGGTACAGATATGTGTTAGTGGTAGAATACACAACTGTAGTGGCTGGCGTAAAAAGCGGGTTTGTGGATAAAATAAGCTCATAGTGAAAAGGTGTGAGATCTCTGGTATCGTCCGCTCCCCATTCAAATCTGGGATAGACATCCATATCCTCGGTAAAGCTTGAGGGTGCCATCAAGTGAAATGCACTGGCATGCTCAACTATATTCACATAGTTTGGCACTGCTCTGGCAGCAGTAGCTACACCATTTGAAACTGACAAACTAACCGTATATGCTCCAGTAGTAGCATATTGATGACTTGGATTCTGCTCTGTAGAGCTGCTCCCATCTCCAAAATTCCAGTCCCACGAGCTTGCATTTGCTACACCTGAGATGTCATGAAATGTCACCGTTAACGGAGCATATCCGGATCTGGTATTTGCATAAAATAAATCCGTGACCCTCAATCTGGGATAAATTGGGTATCCGGAGAATGCAGCCCAAACATTTTGAAAATCCCAAGCTGCATCTGTAAAGGTAGGTACGTATTGCATGTGGGCGATATCTTTCCCTACCGTACTGCCAAAAGAGGATGATGCTCCCGAGGTCTCTGTGCAGAAGAAATTGCCCGTCATTTGATCGGAGCTACCAGTAGGAATTGCCCCCAGAAAACCTCTGTCTTCCCAAACAGGACCTTCAGGGCTTTGCAGTACCTTGCCCAAGGAGTAGGATTTATTTATTTGTGAATCGTCATTGCACCCGCAGAAACCTCCAAATTCAGTGTTATTTCCGCTGATGCGGATAACATCGCCTTCGGCAAAACAGTTTTGTATGGTACTAGCACTATTATTATGCCCCGCTAATCCTCCCACCTTGGATGATCCGGCCACATCGCTTGTGGTATAGGATTGAATAATGCTGGCACTCTCATTATTATGCCCCACTAATCCTCCCACCTTGGCTGATCCGGTAACATCGCCTGTGGTAAAACAGTATTTGATGGTACCGTCACTGAAGTCCCCGATTAATCCACCAGTGTTTTCACCTGATCCGCTTACGGTTGCGCTTGAATAGCAATTTTTAATGGTTCCATTGGCTGTTCCCGCTAATCCTCCAACCTTGGATGATCCGGTAACATCGCCTGTGGCAAAACAGTCTTCAATAGTACCATCACTGAAGTCTCCAATTAATCCACCTGTGTTTTCACCTGATCCGCTTACGGTTGCGCTTGAATAGCAATTCTCAATTGTCCCACTGGCTGATCCAATCAATCCGCCTGTATAGTCACCTGATCCACTTACAGTTGCGCTTGAATAGCAATTTTCAATGGTTCCATTGGCTGCTCCCGCTAATCCTCCAACCTTGGCTGATCCGGTAACATCGCCTGTGGCAAAACAGTCTTCAATAGTTCCGTCACTGAAGTCTCCAATTAATCCACCTGTGTTTTCACCTGAGCCAATTACGGTTGCACTTGAATTGCAATTTTCAATGGTTCCACTGGCTGCTCCCGCTAATCCTCCAACCTTGGCTGATCCGGTAACAGCACCTGTGGCAGAACAGTCTTTGATAGCACCGTCACTGAAGTCTCCGATTAATCCACCTGTGTTTTCACCTGAGCCGATTACGGTTGCACTTGAGTTGCAATTTTCAATGGTTCCACTGGCTGCTCCCGCTAATCCTCCAACCTTGGATAATCCGGTAACAGCACCTGTGGCAGAACAGTCTTCAATAGTACCATCACTGAAGTCTCCGATTAATCCACCTGTGTTTTCACCTGATCCAATTACGGTTGCACTTGAGTTGCAATTTTCAATGGTTCCACTGGCTGTTCCCGCTAATCCTCCTACATAGGATAATCCGGTAACATGGCCTGTGGCAGAACAGAGTGTGATCGTGCCAGTACTGAAGTCTCCGATTAATCCACCTGTGTTTTCGCCTGTGCCGATTATAGTTGCGCTTGAAGAGCAATTTTCAATTGTTCCACTGGCTGCTCCCGCTAATCCTCCAACCTTGGCTGATCCGGTAACAGCACCTGTGGCAGAACAGAGTGTGATCGTGCCAGTACTGAAGTCTCCGATTAATCCACCTGTGTTTTCACCTGAGCCGATTATAGTTGCGCTTGAAGAGCAATTTTCAATGGTTCCACTGGCTGATCCTACTAATCCACCTGTATATTCACTGCCAGTCACAGTTCCAGAAACAATGTTCAAATTTGAGATTGTAGTGCTGCTGATTTGTCCAAAAAGACCCTGATAAGAGGAAGACGGTCGATTAATATACAGTCCGGTAATCGTTTTTCCGTCTCCATTGTATGTACCGGAAAAATCTGAGATCGGTATCCAACCTTCCTCTTGGTTCCAAGGGGCAAGGCCCAAACTAATGTCCGCGGTTTGGATAAAATGTCCCTGTAAACGGTATCTTACGTTATTCAAATGCTCTGCTGTGGCCACCTGATAGGGGTCTTGCAGGGTACCTGTCCCTCCAGCAAAGAAATTCGAATTCAAAGTATTATAGGTAAAAACCAAACCACTTGCGGGCTTTATCGTATTGCTAAATGTAATGTATGCCGCATTAGTAGTGCCGGCGGTTGTCTCAGCCCAATCGGTCGTTGAGCTGCGGTTGAAAAAATTACTGCTTTCTGGTCCGCGAAGTCCCACTTGGATGTATGATGTTTCTGTGCTTGAGACCGGGTGATCACTGTATCGAAACTGAATTGAATTTGCAGTTTCAGTTAAGACAATCTGAAAGTTTAGATTATCTCCCGTAAAATGATATCTTCTATAGTCCTTCCATTGAATGATGCACTTTCTATTTGGAACTATGCCAATGGTTTGCATAAGCAAAGTTGCGCCCGGTTGTGCCTGTAGATCACAGGCAAAAACAGAAGCACGATTGCCCAATATTGCCGGTGTAATAACAACAGATGAGGATAGGGGAGAGTATGATGTTGATGTCGAAATATTCACACTCGGGGATAAAGCCGATTGCCCAAAAGAAATCCATCCGTTTGCATTGATTGCAATGCGATCAAACACAGTTTCATTAAAGGTGAAGTCAAAGCCTATGGGGAATCCTGGTCCGGTTTGAACCGATCCTCCCAGTGGAAAGGACGGATTTACGAATACTTGATTAGCCGTCGATTCATTACCAAGTGAGATACCCTCGGATATTTCCATATAAGTCTCAGTTGATTGCGAAAAAAGATATGCTTCCTGTGCTGATAGCCAAGCACAAAGAATGACGAAAAGTGTAAACAAACTTATCTGTTTCATGTTTTCTCCTCTGATTAGTCCTAAAAGTTGGTGTAGTATCCAACTCATGATTCTTCATATTATTTGAAGACCTACTTCAAGTCTTCAGCCCACACACTCTATATTCTGTTTTCTTATTAACCACTGTTTCAAGGGTTTTCATGATATTTATAATCCCTACTTTGTGTCAAGCTAATTCTTTGCAGGCAGCAAAATATTTTACCATAAGCCCTCATAATACTATCTCCAGCCTTCCCATCCCCTGATTCCCACTGCTCTCCACGGCATCTTTACGACAAGGAAAGAGCAACATAAGTCTGAGCCTGTGCGAAATCCGGAAAATGAAATACATAGACATTGGTGATTATTGATTATTCCGTTCGTTTTCTTGGTCTGTGCCCACGATCCTATAGAAGGCACGAGCATGGTTCCCAAATTCTGTATCAACAAACTCAGTCTGGTCTGTGCTGCCGAGGTAAGTGTATTCCCCGTAGGGCTCAAAGCTGCGGTACACGCGGTAGGACGCGGCTCTATCGACAGGCTGCCACTGAATCTGAATTCCAGTGAGCGTCTTAACGATGGAGCGGATGATGGGGGAATCAAGATGAGTAGAGTTCACGTTCACTTCCACTTCGTCATTGGCAGAGAATTCCCCGTTACTCACGGTGAAAGTGAGGTTTTCCGTCCCGTACCAATTTGGCGTGGCGGTGAAGGTAACTGATAGTCCAGTGATGGACACGATTACGTTAGTGGCACCGCTGTAGCTCAGTGTAAGCTCATTGATATCCACATCGTCCACGTAAGTGCTGAAATCTACCGTTAGCGAGCCGTCTTGTGCAAAAGAGAATGTGTCTGGCAGGTCAATATATGGTTCACTACCAATGACAGGGAGGTAGCAAGCCTTAGTGGGATCCACAACAGACTGAAATCTGATGATATCACCGATACTTGCCTGCAGAATGCTTAACTGGGGATTATGTACGGTCTCAGAGATCGATATCGTAGTCCTGAAAATACCAGTATCCTCTCCTGTCTCCCACACTAAGGGCTGAAAGTTAAATCCTGTTGCCATATTGTTTACATTAACTTCAGTAATATCCTGGGAAAAAGCATTCCCGTCCTCGCCCATTAAGCATATCAATACAGCTCTTTCCGGGATCAATCCAGGCGTATTTGGCGTGATATCTTGCTCTGTTCTGGTAACCATTACATCATTTACTATAAAAAGCTGCCCCGGAGTCAAGGGTGAAGGTCCGGTTCGAATAGGCTGATAAGTAATAACCCCAAGGGTAAGCCCAAGGGATGGATCGTAAACATTATGGTAAAGAGTCGGATTGATATTTCCCAGGTCACTTCTCGCTCCCCAGAAGTTATCAGTATAGGCTCTATTGCTTGAGTCCGTGTGTCTGATGTTCATTGGGTAATAATCTGTATTTACATTACCAAAGAAGTTATTGTCTTTGATCTCCTGAGCAGCACCCCAGATCGCATAAGGTCCCGTGTTATTTGTTATTAAGTTCTTAGTGATAGAGCAGGTACTTCCAGGCTCGATATAAACTGCCGTTGCCATATTATTATTATCTAAAACAATAACTGCCTCATTATAAGTTAAGGTATTATGCTCAATATTTACTGTCCCACCTGCCGCCCAGATCGCAGCTTTCCCGTTTAACTGATTGTATGATAATGTGTTATCATTGATATTTACGGTGCCGGCTGAACATTTGATAAGGGATAATCCTTGGTTGTAGCTGAAGTTGTTATTGGTCAGAGTATAAGAGGCACCGGGATTTTGCAGCTCAATCAGATTATCACCGGTATTATGAGAAAACAGATTATCCTCGAAATATACGGGTAGAGTGGAATTGATCGAAATGACATTTGGGCCTCTGTTATGGAGAAATCTGCAATTAGTGAATGATAGTCTTCCTGTTACAGCGTAATCCCGATTGTCGCTTAGACCAGAATTTGTTAGATTTGCCTGGGAACTGCTACTTACTGCGTTGAAGCAATCAGAGAGAGTGTTGTTATTAGAGTAATTGCCGCCAAAATCACAAGCCTGGTCAACTTCACTGAACCTGGAATTGGATATATAGAAATCGGTATTGGAGCTGCTAAGGGCTGTTCCGTTGACATTTTTAATCACTGTATAATTGATCTGATTACCAGAAACGTAATCCTGACTATCATTGTTAATGTTTATTCCGCTCCACGGCGTAGCATCAGTATAACCCTCGAATCTTATTGAATCTACTGCAGTGCCTTCGCAGAGGAATTCTCCTCCTAAGGTCAATCCTACCCCACTGTTAAATTTGAGGGTAACTCCAGCTTCAAAAGTGAGTTTATGATGCTCTGCGGTTCTGGGAGCAAGGTCAAACCAATAGGGCGAGTTTTCTTTTGTTAAAGTACGGTTACCCGGGATTAAGCCATTAATCATCGGAAAGGTTTGAGGGATTTGTGGTACCGTGCTGAGCATCCAGTAAGCCTGCCCATTCATATCCGCCATCATTTCCGTATTATCCTCAAAACAGGCTTTTACTTTCCAGTAATAGTTACATCCCACTTTGAGATCTTGCGGCGGGTACAGATATGTGTTAGTGGTAGAATATACAACTGTAGTGGCTGGCGGGAAAGACGGAAGTGTGGATAAAATAAGCTCATAGTGAAAAGCTGTGCGCTCTCTGGTATTGAGCGAGCTCCATTCAAATCTGGGATAGACATCCAGATCGGTGCTAGAGCTTGAGGGGCTAAGCAAGTGAAATGTACTGGCACACTCAACTGTATTCACATAGTTTGGCACTGCTCTTGCCTCAGTATCTACTCCATTAGTAACGGATAAACTAACCGTATATGCTCCAATAGCAGTATATTGATGACTTGGATTCTGCTCGGTAGAGCTGCTCCCGTCTCCAAAATTCCAGGCCCAAGAGCTGGGATTTGCTATACCTGATAAGTCATGAAATTTCACCGTTAACGGAGCATACCCGGATCTGGTATTCGCATAAAATAAATCAGTGCCCATCAATCTGGGGTACATTTGGTATTCCAGAAGGGTAAGCCAAACAGTTTCAAAATCCCAAGCTGCATCTGTAAAGGTAGGTATATATTGCATATGGGCGATACCTTTCCCTACGGGATATTGCGAAGAATTTTCCGTACTGCCCAAAGAGGACGCTGCTCCTGAGGTCTCTGTGCAGAAGAAATTGCCCGTCATTTGGTAGGAGCTACCAGTAGAAACTGCCCCCAGAAAACCTCTGTCTGCCCAAATAGGACCTCCAGGGCTTTGCAGTGCCTTACCCAAACAGTAGGATTTGTATATCTTGGAATTGTCATTGTACCCGCAGAAAGCTCCAAATTCAGTGTTATCTCCGCTGATGCGGGTAACATCGCCTTCGGCAAAACAGTTTTGTATGGTACTAGCACTTTCATGCCACCCTACTAATCCTCCAACCCTGGATGATCCGGCAACATCGCCTGAGGCACAGGATTGCATTACGCTGGCATTATTGTGATTTCCCCCTACTAAACCTCCAACCTTGGCTGATCCGGTAACATTGCCTGTGACAGAACAGTATTTAATGGCACCAGTACTGAAGTCTCCGACTAATCCACCTGTATAGTCACCTGATCCACTTACGGTTGCACTTGAATTGCAATACTCAATTGTCCCACTGGCTGATCCCGCTAATCCTCCAACATAGCCTGATGATCCGGTAACATCGCCTGCGGCAAAACAGTATTTGATCGTGCCACTACTAAAACTTCCAATCAATCCTCCTGTATAGTCACCTGATCCACTTACAGTTGTACTTGAATAGCAATGCTCAATTATCCCACTGGCTGTTCCAGCTAATCCTCCACTATAGGATGATCCGGTAACATCACCTGTGGCATAGGATTGAATGATGCTGGCACCATCATTATGCCCTACTAATCCTCCCACCTTGGATGATCCGGTAACATTGCCTGTGGCAAAGCAGTATTCAATAGCACCAGTACTGAATTTTCCAATCAATCCACCCGTGTAGCTACTTCCACTTACCGTTGCGCTTGAATAGCAATTCTCAATTATCCCACTGGCTGTTCCCGCTAATCCTCCACTATAGGATGATCCGGTAACATTGCCTGTGGCAAAGCAGTTTTCAATATTACCAGTACTGAAGCTTCCGATTAATCCACCTGTATTGTCACCTGATCCGCTTACCGTTGCACTTGAATTGCAATTCTCAATTGATCCACTGGCTGCTCCCGCTAATCCTCCCACCTTGGATGATCCGGCAACATTGCCTGTGGTATAGGATTGACTTATGCTGGCATTATCATTATGCCCTACTAATCCTCCAACCTTGGATGATCCGGTAACATTGCCTGTGGCAAAGCAGTTTTCAATATTACCAGTACTGAAGCTTCCGATTAATCCACCTGTATTGTCACCTGATCCGCTTACCGTTGCACTTGAATGGCAATTTTCAATTGTTCCACTGGCTGATCCCGCTAATCCTCCAACCTTGGATGATCCGGTAACATTGCCTGTGGCAGAACAGTATCTGACCGTACCACTATTGATTTTCCCAATCAATCCGCCTGTGTAGCTACTGCCGGTCACAGTTGCAGCAACAAGGCCCAGATTTGAGATAGTCGCGTTGCTAATTTGTCCAAAAAGACCCTGATCAGAGGAAGCCGGTCGATTAATATACAGTCCGGTAATCTTTTTTCCGTTTCCATTGTATGTTTTGGAAAAATCCGGGATCGGTGGCCAACCTTCCCCTTGGTTCCAGGGAGCCAGGTCCAAACTGATGTCTGCGGTTTGGATATAATGTTCCTGTAAGCGAGATCTTACATTATTCAATTGCTCTGCAGTGGCCACCTGATAGGGGTCTTGCTGGGTACCTGATCCTCCGGCAAAGAAATTCGAATTGAAAGTATAAGTAAAAACTAAGCCACTTGCGGGTTTAAACGCATAGCCAAATGGAATGTTTGCCGTATTAGTAGTGCCGGCGGTTGTGGCTGCCCAATTGTTAGGTGAACTGCGGTTGAAAAAATCACTGGTTTCAGGTCCGCGAAGCCCCACTTGGGTGTATGATGTTATTGACGGGGTGCAGCCATAGTTATTGCCGTATCTGAACTCAACTAAATTTGCAGTTTCAGTTAAGACAATCTGAAAATTTAGATTATCTCCTGTATAACCAGGTCTTATATAGTCCTTCCATTGAATTATGCACTTTCTATGCGGAGCTGTGCCCATGGTTTGCATACGCAAAGTTGAGCCCGATTTTGCCTGTAGATCACAGGCAAAAACAGAAGCACGATTGCCCAATCTCGCCGGAGTAATAGCAGCAGTTGAAGACAGGGGGGTGTAAGCTGATGATGACGAAATATTTACACTCGGGGATAAAGCCGATTGCCCAAAAGAAATCCATCCGTTTGCATTGATGGCAATGCGATCAAATACAGTTTCATTAAACGTGAAATCAAAGCCTATGGGTAATCCTAATCCGGTGGTAGCTGTGCCTCCCAGTGGAACCGATGGATCTACGAAACATTGATCATTGGTCGATGTGTTGCCAAGTGAGGTGCCCCCAGTTATTTCCGTATAAGCCTCAGTAGATTGTGAAAAGTCATACCCTACCTGTGCTGATAGCAAGGCACAAAGGATGGTGAAAAGTGTAAACAAACCTAACCGTTTCATATTTTATCCTTCTGTTTAGTCCTAAATATTATTGTATTTTCCCCATTCATTGTTCTTCATTATACTTGAAGACCCACGAACAGGTTTTCGTCTCATACAATCTATATTCTGTCTTTTTATTCGCCACTGTTTCTGATAATTCCATGATATCCATGATCCCTATTTTCTGTCAAGCTCATTCTTTGCAGGCATCCCCCTATTTTTTATTCAAACCTGATTTTGATCTGATTCCGGTCACGCCTTTTCTAGTAGCACAGGAAGTCTTTTCTCGTAACGCAGGACGCCGTTCCTGCAGAAAAAAAGGAGGTTTTAGCAGACACTTCCCCGCATAAACGGCATCCTCTGCAAACAGATTAGCAGCTTTTTGCAGAAAGCAGGCATTCCCCCAAAAAATCGAAGTATCACCTTCACATAATACTATAAATCATCACCTTAACTGTTGTAGATGTCCATGTATTTCTTTTCTCGGCTTGAGCATATTTGGCTCAGAACTAGGGTTCAAGGTGCCGCGTTATTGCCATTACAGGCGAGCTAGGGGCTTATGCACAGCAGAAAAGGCCTTGCGTGAATAGCTCTTAGTGGTCAGATTTTCAGGGCTTCCTATAACCTCTTTTTTAAAAAGCCACTGCGAACAGAATTGCTCAGGTCAGAAAATTATGCCGTTTTACACTGCTTCAGACGCTAATACAGCTATAAACGGCACTTTCCGAGAGATTTTTAGCCAGCAAGCATTAGCTCTTATTATCTGGCCTGTTTTCACCCCTATGATTTTAGAAAATCTGGCAGAAAACTATTTTAACAAACTGCAAGAAAAGACTTTACAGAAATGGTGACGTCTCATTTATTGACCTCATATTCACATAAGGAAGGAGAACGTCACCATGTTGAACGAACAAAATATGACCCGCAGTTTTGTGCAAGCTAAATTAACTGATTTCATTAATAAAGTAAGTAATGAATACTCAAAACCAGTACGGAAATTTTTCAAAGATATGCTATTTGGTCTATGCGGAACAGGATCGCCATCCATCCACAATATAGTTAAAGTGCTGCAGGATGGTACCAGCACCAAGAAATCAAGTGAACGTCTATATCGTAACATTAGCAGACCAGGTCTTGCTGAAGACATTGATAACACACTCATGGAGGAGATCCGGCCAAAAGTCAAGAAAGATACTATATTTATCGTGGATGAGAGTGATATTGAGAAGCCCTACGCAAAAAAGATGGAAGGCGTTCAGATGGTTCATAACGGCAGTAAATCTATGCGAACTAATGGTTACCTTCTGCTCAATATATTTGCTTTGCTGCCCAATCATGATGGATATAACTTGTTGCCTGCCAGCAGTATCCTATTTGCACCTGACATGGAGTTGGATTCTGCGAAGCAGGTCCTTCAGGATAAGATCATAGACCAGCAAGTAGCCTTTAAGAACAAGGGTATATATGTTTTTGACCGGGGATATGACGACCGCAAACTGATAGGATTTCTCAAAGATAACGCTGTATCATTTGTTATTCGTGGCATGGGAACCAGAGCTGTCAAAGAAGGTTTGGTGGAAACCAATTTCAAGAAAGTGGTTGACGGCATGAACTTTAAATATCAGTTTGCTGGCTTCAAACCTGGCGAAACATTACTTTGTGCAACCCGCAGAATTGCAGTGCGCACAGATGATCATCCCAGCAAGAAGTCAAACAGCGTGGAGGTCAGTCTGGTAGTGGTCCGCAGATATAAAAGAGCTGCCCAAAAAGGTAGAGACTTTTACCTCCTTTGTGACTTTGACGATCCGAATATGTCTGAAGCAGAGATCATTACAACTGCCATTGATACTTATCGAAAACGTTGGGTTATTGAAGAGGCACATCGCCAAATGAAGCAGAGCATGAAATGGGAGAGCATGCGCCTGGGCAGTTATGTGGGCATGAAAAACCTCAATGCCTTTATGGCTCTGGCTCTGTACTTTGTCTACAAATGCAAGGACTATATCCATATCTTGGCAACCGGCTTCCCCAAACTCATTTATTACATTAAATCAGACATATACAAGCCTAACAAGTTTGCTTACTACAGGATATATGAGGTCGTCACTAACTGTCTTGAACTGGTTGTGCAGTACAAAAGAAGGCCAAGCAAAGAGGAAAGGCGGGACCGAGATCAGATCAAAATCAGGTTCGAATAAAAAAATGGGGGAATGCCTGCTGTCTTTCCGCTTGACAAATATCCCCCCTCCAAAAATACTGCTTTCTCAAGATAAATAACAAGGAGAAATGATGTACGCCATCGTAGATATCAAAGGATTTCAGTTCAGGGCCGAAAAAAACGCAGTGCTTCGCGTTCCCTTGCTGAATACGGCAGAGCCTGGTCAGATTATAGAATTTGACCGCGTACTTCTGGTTCGCAAGGACGAGGAAGTATTAGTCGGCACTCCCGTAGTAGAAGGCGCTCTGATCGTGGTAGAAGTAATAGAGCACGGTAAAGGTAAAAAGAAGATAATCTATCATCACAAACGCCGCAAAGGCTATAGGGTGAAAAAGGGTTATCGTGAGCAATTCACCGATATTAAAGTTACCGATATTCGGGTTTAAGGAAGGATAGAGATATGGCACATAAAAAAGCTGGTGGAAGTACTCGCAACGGACGTAATAGCAATCCCAAATACCGTGGCGTGAAAAAGCACGGTAGTGAATATGTCATAGCTGGCAATATCATTGTACGCCAAAAGGGCACCAAATTTCACCCCGGCGCCAATGTGGGCATCGGTCGTGATTTTACTCTTTTCAGCCTCATTGATGGGCAGGTAAAATTTACCACCAAGCAAGCCGGCAGAAAATACGTAAGTGTAGAGCCTCTTAGCGAATAACAGGTAAATTATAGATAAGGAAACAGCGGAGCTTTGGCTCCGCTGTTTCGCGTCTATATTTTGCTAAGTTTATTGAATGTGGGTCTGAATGATGGAGCGCATTTCGCCGCTATCCAGGAGTTCTTGCAAAGCAGCTTTGACCTTCTTGTTGTACTTTCCTTCATTGGGCATGGCGATCCCATATTGTTCGTCGGTTTCGATCAGGAATTTGGTGGTAATGGGAAATTCATCTTCATATCCTTTCACTATCACAGCATCGTTTATTGCCAGGTCTATTTCGCCCTTTATCAGGTCTTCAAAAGCTTCACTGATGCTGGGGTATATGAAGAGCTGGTTCAAGGTAATCAGATTTTTCATCAGCAGATTGTCCTGCACCCAGTTATGAGCGGTGGTGCTATTGGTCACGCCGATATTATATCCCCCAAGCTCCTTGATGCTATTGATCTTGATCGGACTGTCTTTGGCGGCTATCACCGCTTGATTCACTGTGAAATACCCTTGGGAGAATTCGATCTGCCGGGAGCGTTCTTCCGTGATAGAAATGGACGAGATGGCAAAATCTATATTGCCTGAAACGATTGCCGGGATCAGATTATCAAAATCCATAGCGATGATTTCATAGGGTTGCTCCAGTTTCTCGGCGATTTTATGTGCCAAATCTACACTCACACCCACGTAAGTACCATCGACTTCGGAGCTAAAAGGCGGGAAGGTCACATTCATGCCTATCCTCAGAGTGGGTTTGTCTTTGGCTGTGCAGGCTGCCAAAACCAAGGCAGCGAGAATGATTAAAAGGAATCGCATTCTAAAACTCATTTGGTTCCTCCCATGCGAGTAGCGTTTTGTGTTATTAAGGTTTGAGATTTACTAAATATCTATTGTTCAATCTCTTTTACAATTAGTTTGTTGCCCTCGACATCCAGAACTTCAACTTTTGCGTCTTCTGCAATAGCACTTTGATCCAAAGTAACTGCCACCCATTCTTCGCTCTCAACTCTTACATAGCCTCTGCCTTCTGCGGGGATGGCTTGGGTTACAGTGGCCTGCTTTCCTTTGAGGGCAAATATATTGGTTTCTGGACCGGGATTGGCCAGTACTCTTTTGCCAAGCTTGCGCATAAGTAGAAAAGCGATGAAGCTGATGATGGCAAAACAGAAGATCTGAAGCCAGATACAATTCTTAACGAAGGGCAAAAGAGCCAGCAATCCGGTGATAATGGCTCCACTGCCCAGGGATAGAAAGAAGAAGGCGGGATCAAAGATCTCGATGATTACAAAGATGATACCAAGTATCAACCAAATGTGCCAGGCAAACAGTGTCATAATATACTCCTAAAGCTTATTTGTTGTCCTTTTCATCTGAATTATTCTGCTCAGTTGAAGAGGCTTTGTCTTTGTAAACGCGTTTAATCTTGCGTTTGCTATTTCCAGATTTTGAAGAGTAGCGGGAATAATTTGAGTAACCACCATAGCCACCATAGCTGCCATAGTTTCCACCCACTGCGCCACTAGGGCCACGAATACCGATAGCGGCAAGGAAGAGCATCAAAAGTTTGGTGCCATAATAGATTAGGACAGCAGCAATGCCCAGAATTCCAAGCCATTCAAAAAAGCTTATCATAAGGTTCTTGGTCAAGCTGAGCCATCCTCCTCCGGTAGATCTTTGGGGCCTAAGGGTAAGATACAAGAGCACGTTGCTGCTATTGCGCAGTTTGTCAAGATTGCTGCGGGAGGCCTGAATCAGGCGGTGCAAAGCTTCCTTGCGTTCGTTTTGTGCAGTGGAAGGCAGGCGGGATTTGTTTAATTCAATCAGTTCGCTTTCGTAAGAGGCCAGTTTTGCTTGTTCGTTTTCAGAATCCAGATTCACCAAAGCGGTGTCAATTTGCTCCACTTGAGGGCCAACTGTGCCCAAGGCTTCCAGGTCTGCAACCACAGTATAGAGCTTGTCTTGTGGGATGGTAAAAAGATAAGCTCCAAAGCTGCCTTCATTTTGTTTGCGAATCCGTTGCTGGGAATACTTATCCATGATCTGACTGATGCCTGCTTTGGCCTTTGTGGTATTGTCTGCGCTAAAGCCAATCATGGCTTTGTTGATAAACTTCAGATCACGGTATTCATTGGCACTGGGCTTGAAATCCATGCTTGCTGTATTGCTCTTGGCGTCCTGAAACTTATACAAGGTCATTGCTACGGCCAGAAACACGATAAAGACGGCAACGCCTTTTACTCTGCGCTTTGAAGATTTTTCCACATCTTCCCCTTTCTTTTTTATAGTTTTCTAAGTTCTTCAGCGTGTCTCAAGGCGGCATCGGTGAGCTTGCCGGAAAGCATTCTGGCCAGCTCTTGGGTGCGTTCTGCTTTGCTTAAGACGCGCAAGGTTAAGTTCGTTTTAGTATCGCTATTTTTCGTTACAGCGATATGAGTATCTGCCTGAGCTGCGATTTGAGCCAGGTGCGTGATGCAAAAAACTGGGTGACGGCTGGCAATCTTGCCAATGCAAGCTGCCACGCTTTCAGCGGTTTTCCCGCCGATTCCAGCATCAATTTCATCCAAGATCAGCAATCTGGGCTCTTCGCGAGCTACCAGTACTTCTTTGATTCCCAAGAGGATGCGGCTAAGCTCTCCACCACTGGCTACCCCCGCAAGTGCTTTCAGGCTGCTGCCGGGATTGGCGGAAAACAAAATCTGTATCCTATCTTGTCCGCTCTCTGAGAAAGCAGACAATGAATCTGATAGTAAGTTCTCAAGCTGGGGTTTTTTGTCAATGTCAATTTGCAGTTTGGCATCTTTCATAGCTAATTGGCGGATGCTATTGGTTAGTTCTTGGGCGAGTAATACGGCAGCTTTCTGCCTTTGATCGCTTAAGAGATCGGCCTGCTTCACGAGTTCTTTGAAATCCTTTTCCAGTTTGCCATTCAGCTCTTTGATAGATTTATTGTAGTCTTCCATGGCCAGAATCTCTTGTTTTCTTTGCTGAAAAAGCTCCTGCAATTCCTTCACATTTTTGACCTTATGTTTGTGCAAAAGCTCGTTGATCGCATCCAATCTGGCCTGGATGGCAGAGAGCCGGTCTGGATCGTAGGCCAGGCTGTCCACTATTTCGGACAAGCTGGAAGATACAGAGCTGAGTGCTTCCAGGGCTTCCAAGAGCTCCTGGGCGGCATTATCCAGAGCGGGATTCAGATTCTTGAAGCTCTGGAGCCTATTGCTGTACAGGCTGAGCTGGTCAAAGATGCTGTCTTCATTCTCAAATATCGTCTGCTTCATGCTTTGGCTGAGCTCCAGGATGTCCAGGCTGTGATTTAGAAGCTCATATTCCTGCTCTAAGAGGGTGTCTTCACCGGTTTTCAAGGCGGCTTTTTCAAGCTCTTCATGCTGATAGCGATACAGCTCCAGCTTTTGCTTTTGTTCATTCTGCTGGCGGATCATGTTTTGCAGGGTTTTGCGCTGAGCTTTGATTTCACGAAAGCTCTGGCCAAAAGCCTCTCTGAGCTTGATGGTATCGGCATAGCGATCCAGCAGATACAATTGATGGGAGCTTGACAGCAACTTCTGCTGGTCTCGCTGATGATGGAAATCTATCAATAGAGCTTTCAGCCCCTTCATCACGGCTGCGCTTACCTTTCTGCCCCCGATGTAATAAGCGGATTTGCCTCCCACCGAGATCTCACGGGCCAGGATCAGCTCTTCTTCCGGTGGAGTATTGATCTGCTGTAGATATTCTATCAGTTCAGGATCTGTAGCAGGCAGGAAAGTCGCTTCCAGATAGATAGCCTGCCCCGCATCAAAAGCTTCCAGGCCCAAGGCACTTTCGCCAAAGATCAGGCCGATGGAGCCCACGATGATGGATTTGCCGGCTCCGGTTTCTCCAGAGATCACGGTAAGTCCGGCTTCAAATTGCAGGCGCAGCTCCGGCACCAGAATATAGTTTTTAATATAGATTTCGCTCAGCATTACTTCCCCAGGTGCATTTTGTTGCGCAAGATGCGGTAAAATGTGCGTTTGGAGAGTTTGATGAATTTCACTTCTCTGGAGGAGGCGGTGATCTGAATCTCATCTTGATCCTGGATGGGGCAGACGTTGCTGCCATCAATCTGCAGCCAGGCCTGTTGGGAAAGGCTGTGGATTTTCAGCATCAGCTTTTCTTCGGCGGGGAAGACCATAGGCCGGATCGTGAGCAGATGGGGATTCAGCGGGCTCAGCACCATCGCTTTCATCTGCGGAGCGAGAATAGGGCCACCGGCTGCCAGTGAATAAGCGGTGGAGCCCGTAGGTGTGCTCACCACGATGCCATCGCAGCGGGCATCAAAGACATAGCTTCCGGAGGCTGAGATCCGGACATTGATCAAGCCTGGGTTTTCGCCTTTATAGACCACGGCATCGTTGAGCGCTTCATATTGCAAAATCTGCTGTTTATCACGTTTTAAGGTGCATAAGATCAGCATTCGGGAGAGGATCTTGTATTTTCTGTTCACCAGATCGCGGATCGAAGCACTGATTTCAGGCAAAGTGCTTTCGGAGAGAAAGCCCAGATAGCCGAGATTGATTCCCAGGATCGGGGCGCCGGTCTTCAGTGCTAATTCCTTGGCTCGCAGGATGGTGCCATCTCCGCCAAAGACCAGGATGCAATCGATGGGAGGCACGTTGGCATGATCGTCAAAATCCACCGTCTGCACAGGGTCTTTGAAGAATTCCTGCTGCAAGATGTCGCCAAAGAAGCAGAGCTCTGCTTTGCCCCGGCTCAGGCCTTTGTCCTCTTCTCTCAGACGGATCAAAAGGTTAAAGATGTTCTTTTTATCTGCAAAAGCAGGGTTGATATAGATGGCAAAGTTTCTCATAGATTATCCATAATCCAACGGTAGGATTCATAACGCTCTGGATCTATCTCGCCGGATTCCATAGCCTGCAAGACAGCGCAACCTTCTTCCTGGATGTGGCTGCAATCCCGATAGCTGCAAGCAGGATAATAGCGATCAAAGCCAGGGAAGACCTTGGGCAAAATGTCAATGTCCTTGCGGTTCAAATACGCAGTTTTGATCCCCGGAGTATCGATCAGGTGTCCGCCAAAATCCCAAGGCAGCATGGTGGCCTGGGTGGTGGTGTGTTTACCTTTTTCATTGAAGTCACTCACTTCGGCGGTGATCAGCTTCAGGCCCGGCTGCAGGCAATTGATCAGAGAGCTTTTGCCGGCTCCGGAGTGTCCGGAAAATACCGAATCCTTATCTTTTAGTTCGGCCTTTAGCTCAGCAATTCCTGCGTTGGTCACCGTGGAGGTCAAAATCACCTTAAAGCCCGATTCCTGATAATAGGCAATGCCTTCTTCAAGCTCTTCAAAATCTTCGCAAAGATCGATCTTATTGACCACGATCAAAGGTTTGACCTGATGAATGGCCGCCAAAATCAGATAGCGATCAATGAGCCCCGGTTTATACATTGGCATCCGCCAAGAGCTGGTGATCACCAATTGATCTATATTTGCTGCCACCAGGATCTCTTTTTGAAAGCTGCCGGAATCATAGCGGCTCAGTCTGTTCTTGCGGGGCAGGATGTTCTCGATCCTATAGTCCGGTGCCAGAGACATATCCACTTCCACATAGTCTCCCACGGCGAGCAGGGTGGTGCTTTGATACAGAAATTGCTTTAGCCGGCCTCCGATAGAGGCTGTAACCTGCTCATCCTGAATCTGCACCTGGCATTGATAGTTGCTCATCACAGCCATCACCCGTCCCTTCTTCAGGGTCAATCCGCTTTTGAAGGTCTTGTCTCTTTTGCCGGCTATGCGGGCGGTTTTATATTCATTGGAAACGCGCTCTTCATCCAGGATTTCATCCAGGACCTCAATTCCCGGCAGGTCGATATTCTTCAACCTGCCGGTATAAATTGCCTTGCGTTTCTTATCTTTTTGTTTCACTTTTTGAATACGGGTGTAATCTCATCAAAGAGCTCTGCCGCAGCCCGGATATTGGCTTCATTACCCAAGACTGCATATTGGTTTTGCTCCATGATAGCCTGGATCATATCGGCATAGACGCGCAAATCTTCCAGCTTGGTAGCCAGCACTTCATCGCGGATCTGCTGTCGATCTTCCTGGGTAAATCCCGTGAGATAATCCATATCTGCCTGCAGGCCTGTGGCTTCAGGGGTCTTGGGATAATCCAATTGGGAGATATCACCGAGGATATATTTGTCCATTTCGCGCTTTGAGCAATTGAAAGAGCGGATAAAATCTGGCACTTTGTTATAGACTTCCAGGCTTTCCCGAAGATTGGGATCGCGATAGGAATAGAAGAACAGGTAGCCATCCAGGGTAAATCCGGCTCCTCCGCCATAAGCACCGCCTTTGACGCGCAATTCCTTGTAGATGTATTCATTGCTGAGGATGTTCGCCAGCACTCTCAGCCGGCCGGAATATGGATAGCCTTTGCGGAAGTAATTGCCGCCTTTTACCACATATTGAATCTTCACAGGGGCTGAGATACCTTCGTTGACGACCCTGGTTTCAAAGCCGTGGGCTACGGGCTCAAAGCTGGCCTTTGAAATCTGCTCGGTCAGAATAGCAAGGTCTTTCACAGCCTTGGGCATCAGCTCTTCATTCGCAGTGAGACTGATGATGGCTTTCTGGATGCTGAAGAAATGCTCTTGCACCCATTGCAGCTCTCCGATGACCTTATCAATATCTTCATCGATTTTGCTTTCCAATTCGGTGAGGAAATGCAGATAGTCCAGGCCTGTGATCTTATCCTTCCAGCTATGAAGCTGTGAGAAGGGGGCAAACATGCGATTGATGGCCACAGTCACCCCGCGCATGATTACAAATTCCTCGGTGCTGGCCTTGATTTCGCGGATTAAGGATTTCAGCCGGGCGGGATTGTCAAAGATGGGCTTTAAGGCGTATTCTGCGGAGAGCTCCATCAGCTTGGGAATCTTGTCTGCCACGGCTTTACCTGAGAGGATCAGCTTTGGCAAAATCTCATCCGGGGTCTGATAGCTATTAAATACATCGATGCCCATCCGGATTCCTCCGGTATAATTGCAGATCTCGTTTTCCAGATCACCGTAGCTGTAGTTCTGCGTATTAAGTTGCCCCAAAAGCTGAGTATAAAGCTTTAGCCAGGGTAGATTCTGCTGATTGGCATGCGAGAGATCAAAATAGATTTTGAGATACAGGATGCCATTGGTCTGCAGGGGATGCTTCAGCAGGGTATATTCCGGCTGAGCCTCCTCTTCACAGGGCATGAGCTCGGCTGTGGGATCTACATCGTTTAGGCTGAGCAGCGGGATTTTGAGTAGATCTTCTTCGCTATCCGGCTCTTCCTGCCAGATTTTTAGCTGTTCATTGTAATGAATCAGCTCCTGAATCTGCTCTGGGCTCAGAGTCTTTTTATATTCGGCCAGCTTGGCTCTGATCTCTTCGTCCTGCACCGCGATCAAGCCGGGCACAGGCTCAAAGTGGATCTCAGAGCTGTGGGGATTGCTGAGGCAAAACTTATCCAAGAGCTGCTCATAGACCGGCTCTTTCAGTCCTTTGCGCACATTGACAAGATATCTTTCAAAGGCCAGCAGATCAATGGGATCGCCGCCATGATTCCACAGTCCAAAACAGTTCAGATTGTAAAACAGCCCCTTGGGGAAGCCTTGCATTTGGGCTTCGCGCAGGAAGAATTCTCTGGAATTGATCAGCGCTTCCACCAGCTTCTTTTCAAATCCTTCGCGGGCGATGCGCTTCATCTCTGTTTTGATCAGCGTGCTGAGAGTATCCAGATCCTCTTTTTTGACCTGTTTGCAGACGATGCTGATCGTAGGCTGCAGGATATTTGTCTCAATGGATATCTGTGAATCTTTACACAAGCCGGATTCCCGGATTACAGCTTTGAGAGGGGAGGCTGAAGTGCGCATCAGCAGTTCTGTAAGCAGAGCCGCCTGCGGGACCAGAGCTTCGTCTGTCACCTTGCCATAGCTATAGTTCAAGGCCAGATAGTATTGTCCTTCTGGGCTTTGATCGTCCGCCAGGGGATATTGATAGCTCAGCTTTTTGGGCTGGGAAAAGGGCTTTTGGAAAGGAAATTCCAGGCGAATCCCCGGATCATCAAATTCAGCAAGGTATTCGCTGTCAATCATCTTCAGGCAGGCCTCTATATCCATGTCTCCATACAGCCAAATCTTGCTGTTGGAAGGGTGGTAATATTTCTGATGAAAGGCCAGAAACTTCTCGTGAGTAAGCTCGGGAATAGCATCTGGATCGCCCCCGCTTTCAAAGCCATAGGGGGTATCCGGAAATTGGGTGTGTTGGCAGAATCTGCTCACGATGCTATCCACAGAGGAAAAAGCACCTTTCATCTCGTTGTAAACCACGCCCTTGTATTTCAGCTCATCATCGGCCTGAAACAGCTCATAGTGCCAGCCTTCCTGATCCATGATCTTGGGTTCATCATAGATTCTGGGGCGCAGCACCGCATCCAGATATACCTTCATCAGGTTCATAAAGTCTTTGTCATTGGTCGAAGCCACCGGATATGAGGTCCAATCCGAGGAAGTCATGGCATTGATAAAGGTATTCAGGCTGCCTTTGATCAGCTCCATAAAAGTGCCCTTGGCCGGGTAGTTTTTGGAGCCATTGAGCACGGAATGCTCCATGATATGCGGGCAACCGGTATCGTCCTCAGGGATGGTCTTGAAGGCGATATTGAAGGCTTTGTTGTTGTCATCACAAGCCAAGTGGATCAGTTCTGCCCCGCTTTTCTTGTGCACATAGCGATTGTAAGTAGCATTGAGCTCTTTGATTTCCTGGCTTTGAATCAGCTCAAAACCATGCTTTGTCTGGGATTTCTTCATCATGTTTTATCCTTAGTTTTCGAATTTTTATCAGATTAGTTTATAGGTCTTGAGCCCGTCACTCAAAAGAGCAAGGTTCTTGTCTTGCAGCCTGCAGATCGGAGAGCGGAATTCGGCCTCGATCTTGCCCATCAGGCACAAAGCCTCTTTGGCGGGGATGGGATTGGTCTCGATAAACATCAGTTCATTGAGCAAGGCCAGATGGCCGTGCTGTTTAGCAGCAGTGGCAAAATCCCCTTTTAAACAACAGGCGATATGCTCACTTACCAGTTTGGGCGCCACATTGGCGGTCACCGAAATGCAGCCCCGTGCACCGATCGCCATCAAAGGCAGATTCAGAGCGTCTTCACCACACATCACAGAAAAACCGGCTGGCGCATCACGAATGATCTTGGTGGCCTGAACCACATTCCCACTGGCTTCTTTGACGCCGATGATGTTTTTGCAGTCTTGAGCCAGTTTGACCACAGTTTCAGCGGCGATATTTACACCGGTGCGCCCTGGAACGTTGTAAATCACGATGGGGATATCCACCGTATCGGCGATTTGTTTAAAGTATTCATACATCCCGTTTTGGGTAGGCTTGATGTAATAGGGCGTGATGATCAAAGCAAAATCCGCTTCCAAATCCTTGGCCTTTTGCGTATTAGCCAGAGTTTGAGAGAGATTGTTGGTGCCGGTGCCGATCATGACTGGCACTTTGCCAGCGATCTTTTGCATAGCAAATCTCAACAGAGTGTCCTTTTCATCCTGAGCCAAAGCTGCCGTCTCGGCAGTGGTACCCAAGAGCAATATGCCGTTTGTGCCCGCGTCCAGATGATACTGGATCAAGCCTTCCAGGGCGTTCCAATCTATGCCGCCATGCTTAAATGGCGTGACCAATGCAACGTATGATCCTTGTAACATCTTATCCTCCATGATCATGCGATATTATTACAGCCTTTTTTGCCATTGGTAGTCAGCTAAAAAAGACCATTAAAGCAATATATCAAAAGCCATCATTTCCGTCAATATAAATGATAAGAGTCCTCAGCTATTTTTCACAAAAGTCCGTAACGCTGGATTTATCCGGCCGTAGCATCAGCTTGAGCTGGTGCGTGCAGTAAACAAAAGAATAGTCACACGGATTGTACGGATCAAACGGATTTACACAGATAAAGAGGATATTAGCCACAGGATTGCAGTCGTCTCGCCTGCAGAGTTCGAAGTGTGCAGTACCGGATTGCAGCCGTCTCGCCTGCAGAGTTGGAGCTTGGTAGTGCTGGATTGCAGCCGTCTCGCCTGCAGAGTTGGGGGCTTGCTCTCTTTTGCTACGGTATCGTTAAAACGCTAAAACCTTAAAACCCCTCTAAGACCTCCGGTCTTACTGGACACGAGACGTATCCAATCCAGCACTGGCAAGTTCTAACGTCTAACTTCTAACTTCTAACTTCTAACTTGTAACTTGTAACTGGTAACTTGTAACTTGTAACTTCTAACTTGTAGGTCTTACTGGACACGAGACGTATCCAATCCAGCAAGTGCTCCTGCAGAGCTGCAGTGCTTGTGCAAAAAGTGGGCAGTGCTGGATTGCAGCCGTCTCGCCTGCAGAGTTAAAGCTTGCTCTCTTTTGCTACGGTATCGTTAAAACGCTAAAACCTCAAAACCTTAAAACCCCTCTAAGACCTCCGGTCTTACTGGACACGAGACGTATCCAATCCAGCACTTGTAACTTGTAACTTGTAACTTGTAACTTGTAACTCGTAGGTCACACTGGACACAATACGTATCCAATCCTGCATCCCCCTCAAAGCAAGCGATCTGACAAAGCCTCCATCACCTCAGCCCTCCGCTTTTTGGAGATGCTATGCAGCGGCAGATCATTCTTGATATGGATGTCTGATAAGGCAGTGAGAATCTCTGAAGCCGGGTATTTCTGCAGAAGCTCATGCCAGAGCTCAGGATATTCTTCTTTATTCCAGTAAAGACTCAGCAGGTGGGCAAAATCGTCCAAGTACCCCATTTCCTGATAAGAAAGCGCATCTGAAGCCAGCACTTGATAGGGCGGATTGTCCAGCCAGAGGTAATTCCTGGCTTTGGCTATCTCCTGCATCGGCGTATCGGGCAGGATTTTCAGGCTGCCCAATTGCACAGCGGCTGGTTCGGTGGAGCAGAGCTCATCCAGTCCGCGCAGCACCGAAGCATAATCTTCACCGGGCAAGCCAGCGATGAGGTCTGCATGGATGCGGATCTTGGTTCTTGCTTTCAAAGCGATCAAGGCGGCTTTGCTCTTCTCCCAAGAGGAATGCCGGCCACAATTTCCCAAAACGTGCGGGTCTATACTCTGAATCCCGATCTCAAAGCGGATTCTGCCTTCTGGCGCTTGCTCCATGATCTTGAGATCCTGTTCATCCAGTAGATCGGGATAGATCTCAAAGTGAAATTCCTGTCCCTCTCCGTGCTGGATAGCATATTGCCAGATCGCCTGAGCCAGGTCCTTTTGCACGTTGAAACTGCGGTCGATGAATTTGATGGTGCGAGGCTTCAAACGACAGATTGAATCCAGTTCCTGATAGAGTAGCTCCTTGTCTTGGGGCAGCTCAAACCTGGGCTCGCTGCGATTGTCAGTGGCAGAAAGGCAATACGCGCAGTGATATGGACAGCCCCGGTAGCATTCGTAATAGACGAGATGATCTGCCAAATCGGCTTTATCTTCTTCCCGATAGGGGAAAGGAACTTTGTTCAGAGGCAGTGGGTCTGATCTAAACTGAGCGCCAGCTTGCAGCGAAAAGCCTTTCAAGGCCAGCTCTCTAAAAGCCGCTTCTCCCGCACCTTCGATCACAATGGTATTCCTGATATTCTTAAAATGTCCGGCTTCCGGCCCGCCGATCACAAAGATAGCATCCCGCAGTATCTTGCCCAGTTCCCGATGCAAATCCTGCAAATAAAGCCTGTTCCAAATATAAGCCGAAAAGCAGATGATCTCCGCCTGCTGCAGATAGATATCATTCATCACCTGCATCAGTGGTTCTTTCAGGGTATATGATTTCAGGACGCTTTCAAAGTCCAAATCCCGAACCATTTCTCTCAAATAGTAAAAGGCCAGATTGGATTGACTCCAACTGCTGTTTAGTGCCGCAAAAAGGATTTTCTTCATGACTCACCTTTATCAAGGACTTGCTTTGAGTCAAGCTTTTTCGCAGATTATGCAGGGATGATCCTACTTCACTATCTTGTTGGTATTATTCGAGAGCTGATGAATGAGCTCCCCCTCACAAAGCAAGTCCTGCATATGTGGTTGTAGGGGTTTTGGGCGAAAACTCAAGTCCTACATATGAATGATGATAATGATAGAACACAGATCGGGCGGATCGTGTGAGTCTTGGACTTCAAGCGGCAAAGAGAGCCTTTTTCATCCCCCGTTTAAACCAGCATTATTGGGTCCTCCTTACTCATTTGAGCCACTTGATCACATGTCTATCTACCCTTAATCAAGCGTTAACTCTTAACGCTTGATTAAGGGTAGATAAAGATGTGATCGACGCCTTGGAGAGAGAGAGAAGGGATCAAATACATAGTTTTGCATGATAAACTATCCATGATAAACTATCCAAGAGCTTTGCTGATCCTATGAGTCAGGCTGTGAACCGGAAATTTTGGCTTTCGGCAAAGATAACAAAGTATTTGGAATTTCTCAGAGAGAGGATTATCTTATTTAATACTTGTGTCCTCCGGCTATGCCGGGAAAGTCAAAATGAAATCATAATTAAGGAGATACAATATGAATGCAAGAGAAATTCGCAATGGACTGAAGATGCTGGGTGTGCAAGATTGGTCACGCCGCCTCTTTGACTCACTGATCCCGCTGCCTGATGGAACCAGCTATAATTCTTATCTTATTCCTGGTAATAAGAAAATCGCTCTGATCGATACCGTAGATCCCGAATTTTCAGAAGTTTTTATGAAACAATTGGAAGGAATCCCCAAGATCGATTATATGATCTCTCTGCACGCAGAGCAGGATCACTCTGGCAGTCTTCCGCTGGTGATGAATAAATATCCAGAGGCCGTACTGATTTGTTCGGCTAAAGCCAAGCCCCTTTTGGTGGATCATCTGGATCTGGACCCCGCTCGCATCCAAACCGTGGAAGATGGAGAAGAGCTTGATCTGGGCGGCCGCACTCTGCGCTTTGTATATACCCCCTGGGTGCATTGGCCGGAGACCATGAGCGCTTTGCTGGTGGAAGATAAAGTGCTCTACACCTGTGATTTCCTGGGTTCCCATGTGGCTGGCACCAAGATGTTTGCCGAAGACAGACCCGCTGTAGTGGAAGCCGCCAAACGCTATTATGGCGAAATTATGATGCCCTTCAGATCTGCGATTAAAAGCAATATGAAAAAAGTACGTGAACTGGATTTTGAGCTCGTCTGCCCCAGTCACGGCCCTATTTGGGACAATCCTGAAACCATCCTTTCGGCTTATGAAGATTGGGCTTCGGACACCGTGCACAACAAAGTGATGATTCCTTATATCTCCATGCACGGCAGCACTCAAAAGATGGCGGACTATCTCACAGGTGAACTGGCTGCACGCGGCGTGGAAGTAGAGCTCTTTGATCTGGCCGTCACCGATATCGGCAAACTGGCCATGGCCCTGGTGGATGCTGCTACTATAGTGATCGGAACTCCTACAGTACACGTGGGTCCGCATCCCATCGTGGCAAATGCAGCCATCCTGGCCAATGCGATCAAGCCCAAGGCGAGATTTGCTGCGGTATTCGGCTCTTACGGCTGGGCTACCAAAGCGGTGGAAACCGTCGCCAGCATGATCCCAAACCTGAAAGTAGAAATCCTGGGCGCAGTATTGTGCAAAGGCGAACCAGACGAAGCGGCTTACAAAGAGCTAAAAGACCTGGCTGAAAAGATAGCTGAAAAGCATAAAGACCTATAAACCATAATTCAGATCACAATCTGAGACTCAATATAACAGGCCGCGGGATCTTTCAGCGGCCTGTTCTGACTTTCGATCGATACCAGTTTTGACTTTCGATCGATACCTGTTTTGACTTTCAATTTTGATTTGCTTGCCAACTACAAGCTTTTCTGTATTTTCTATCTTCCCATCTAACTACAAACGATCCACCCACCAAAATTGAGAGTTAAAACAGGAACATCACGCGAATAGGATGCCACACTACCCGGATATCATCGCCCGAGCAAGCCAGATATTCCTATCAGCACCGCCACGCCAAGTCAAGCTTTCCGATCAGCACCGCCACGCCAAGTCAAGCTTTCCATTTACCATAGCCCTTGTTTTAACCCAAAAGCGACCCAGGTAAGTTCAAAACAGATTGGCTGACAACAAGATAGAGGTCAGCAAAGCCAATCGGCCAATGCGGGAAAGGTCGCTTTTAGGTCAATCCAGCAGTAGCAAGTTCCGCAGGAACGGCGTCCTGCGCTACCTTGAGAGCCGGCCTTGCTTTAGAGCTTGCCCAGGTTATGTTTATCTATTCATCTTACCCATATCAAAGAGCTCGGCAAAATAGGAATCGTAATACAGCGCGGTGAGGCTGCCATCCTGCGCATACATCACATGCAGGGTGCGGGTATCGGTCAGGAACCAGATGAGTTGCTGGGTTTCCTCTTCAAAATGATTGGTCTCTCCGTGCATATTGGCAATGCGGTCTATCACCAGATGGTCGTTATCTTCGCCATTATCAGGATTGTATTTGATGAACCAGCCTGCGATCCGCTGGGTTTTGGGTTCCAGGAAAACCAGGATCGCGGCGACAAATTCATTGATATCGCTATAGTATTTTACGGCATTCTTTTCACTGCCTTCAGGGCGAAATCCGGCTGTAGCAAGGATCGTATCAGCCTCGTCCAAGGGCATGCCATAGGAGAGGTTAAACAGCCCGCTCTGGGCAAAAAGTCCCCAGCTCAGCGCCAGTGTGATAGTTAAGAGTATTATCTTTTTCAATTTATCCACCTTGTCTAATATCATGTATTTACTCCCAAATTATTCAGGCAGAGAATGGCGTCAAGCTTAAAGCTCCATTCTCTGCAAGATATTACTCTTTACTCTCTTGATCCCCGCACAGTTTTTGCTGGGAAACTTGCCTTATTTCATCAAAGTAAGGCGTCGGCTCAGCCTTTTCCCCTCAGCATTCAGGCTCAGGATATATACTCCGCTGGGCAAATCCCCAGAGGTAAAGCTGATCTGATGCTGGCCGGCTTTGTACTGCCCCTCGCAGAGCTCTTGCACCTTCTGTCCTTTCAGATTGTAAAGCTGCAAGCTGATTTTGCCATCTGCGGGTAACTCAAAGCTGATCGTAGTGTTGGGATTGAAGGGATTGGGATAGCTCAGCAGGCGCAGTGTGCTCACCGGCGTAAGTTCATCCGCAGCACTCACGGTAGCCAATTCGGGGAGAATGGCCTGCAAAAATTCTCGTACCCCCTGGCCTTGCATAAAATACAAGGGGAAGCCCAGGAGGACGAGATTATTAGTTCTAAAGGCCAGACTGCGGTTTTCCGCATTGCTGCCGGGGGCTACAGTGCCGGTATAAATAGTTTCAAAATCCCCTTCAAAGCTGCTGAGATAGGGCAACATGCCATTCCAGACTGGGGCCAATTTGTCCCCATCTACCGTGAGCTGGGCATAGCACGCACTCTCTGCGCTGATCAAGGTGGGGGCGTTGTCATAATAGCTGGTCAATCCGGCCGTAAAGCGGCCAAAGAAGGCAGGGCTGAGGGCAGAAACAGTTTTCCAGCCCGAGATCAGGACTTGCCCTCCGCCCAGCATATAACCGCTGAGCGTATTTTCGGCGGCGCGAATCTCGTTCATGGAAAAATCGTCATCATGCCAAAGCACCACTTTGTAGGCACCCAAGGTCTGTAAATCTGGCAGGCCCTGGCTGGTCACATCCCACTGGGTATAGATCAAAGGTGCCAAAGCAGCGGCATAAAAGGCATCCACCATGGCGTCATCAGGCGAGATGCCAGCACCATTGCCGTTTCGGGTTTCATCCACCACCAGCAGAGGATTTGCAAAGCTGAAGGCCACCGGCGTCGCGCTTTTTATCTCGGAGCCCAGGCTTACAAAGCCTTGGCTGTCTATGGCTTTGATGATGTACTCGTAAGTCTGGCCATTGAGCGGACTCTCGTCGATATATTCGGTGATAGAGCTTGTTAGCTCTGTGAGTATTTGCCAGTCTTCGGTTCCCAGAGTCCGGCGCAAGATCTGATAAGCTGTAGCCAGGGGATATTCTTCCCAGATCAGGATTACAGCAGAGGAGCTGGCCAGACAGGAACTGAGCCTGGGCCGGGATTCGGTGAGGCCGCGCAGGAGAGTCCAATTGTTGTGGTTCGCGCTGTGAGAAGAAGGCAGAGCAATATCATCATAGAGATTGTCATAGCCGGTGCTGGTAGCGCGCACCAAGAGTGAATCGCTGCCCGCAGTATGCTGGATCAAAAAAGGAAGATCCACATCAAAGAGCGTAGTACTGGGCGAAAAGCTCTGTGCGCTCACCTTAAGCTGATTGGTATCAGGATGATGCCAGATACAATAGTCCACAGTGGGGATGCCTTTGCCATAGATCCATTGGGCAAAAAACTGCTCCAGATCCAGCCCGCTTACAGCTTCGGCCACAGCCTGAAATTCCGGCGTGATGGCATTACCATGTTTATAGGTCTGAAAATACTGCTGTAAGACCTGGAAAAACTCATCGTCACCCAGTTTCAAACGCAACATATGCAACACACTGGCAGCTTTTTCATAGGATGGAGGGGAGAAATAGTTATAGAAACTTGGATTGTAAATAGTGGCAGGATTTGCTGCACTTTCCCAGCTCAGATAATAGTTATGATAGCTGGTGAGCACATAGTCACAAGCGGCCTGCCAGCCTTGCGCCTTATCTGTCCAAAGATGTTCGCTGTAAGTAGCAAAACCTTCCGAGAGCCAGACATCGGCAAAATCCAGAAAGCTCACCGCATCCCCAAACCACTGGTGGGCCAGCTCATGGGCGATCACCAGTTCATAAGCACCCGTGCCGGTGATGATGTAATTCCCCAAGGTGGTCATAGTTTGGTGTTCCATAGCGCCAAAAGTGCTCATATTCACCGTGGCATTGCCGTATTTTTCAAAGGGATAATCTCCAAAAAGTTGGGAGTAATAGTCTATTATATCAGGCAGCGAGGCCAGATCGATTAAAGCATTATTATATTGGTTGGGGGTAACGAAGTTCAGGATGGGCAGTTCGCCTTGCATTGCCGTCTGCGGGATTTCCATATAGTTGGCGGCAGTGATGCAGGCCAGATATGTGGTCATCGGATGGTAGCCTCTCCAGGTAGTGGTGGCAGTGCCATCGCCATTATCTACAATGCTTTCCCTCAGCCCATTGGCCGCTACTTTCCAATCCGAACGCAAGGTGATGATCAGATCCACTATGGCCTTGTCCCAGGGATGATCATAGCAGGGCCACCAATATCTGCCCGCATCGGGATCCGAGATGGTAAAGATGCTGGCGGGACGGATATACATACCAATGTTATAGCCATCGCCAGAAAGCTGCGGACTGCCGCTATAAAAGACCTGCGTGCTAAAGCTCTCGCCGGCCGCTTTGTTTACCTGAATCTCAACTAAGCCATTCTGATGAGTGAAGATCGCCGCCTGGCCATTCACCAGCACCTGGGAGACTGTGAGACCGATGAGATTGTAGCTAAGGGTGGGCAAAGCTTCTTCGGCCAGGACTTCGGCCAACACATTACCAGAGATGGTATTCGGATCCTGCGCGATGCTAAGCTCAATGGTGTATTTCTGCACGTCAAAACCGGTGGCACTATCCGCGCGTGCGCTCTGGCTGAGCCCTATAGGGGATGGATTATGATATTTACGCGATAAGCGCGCACCCTCGGAAGCCTGCGCTCCCAGGATGCAAAAGGCCAACAGGCCAATAAGGACAAAAAAACGCTGTTTCATCTGGTCTCCCGATCTGTTTTAATCTATGTGAGATACAGGATGCATGATTTGTTCCATAAGGGGGAATAGCGTTAGGCCTTAGAGGTTAAAAGTTAGACGTTAAAGGTTAGACGTTAAAGGTTAAAAGTTAGACGTTAAACGTTAAACGTTAGAGCTGAGCTCCATTCTCCATTAATTCTACATCATACATTCTAAATTCTCCATTAACCCCAATTCTACATCATACATTCTAAATTCTACATTAGCCCCAATCCTACATCATACATTCTAAATTCTACATTGGTCATAATTCTCAATTCTCCATTAAAATCAGTTTTTTCTTGACAAGCTCTTGCCCTCGCATATTCTCGCAACATGAGCTGATTAAGCTGTTTTGCTTTTAGCCTAACATGCTCAAAGCAAAGTATATATATTTTGCATTATAGCTGGATTGCCTGTGTAATCAAAAGCTCAAATGCAGTTTTTAAAACGTTTTTATTCTTAAATGAGGAGAAAGACTTGGATTATTATTTTTGCCAGAGACAAGGACACAAGATGCTGTCAAAACAAAGCTATATAGAGCTTTTGGCAGGACTCGGTGCAAGTCTGCTTAGATTAGTGTCCATATTTTTCCACAAACTTCCCTTCTTTCTTACTATCCATTTACCACAGAAGCGTAGAATGCATCTGTATGACTACTACTTTCCCACCTTTTCGCAATTAAAACCAGGCCTGGCTACGGCAGAGGTCTGCTTACACAGAAAACATATTATTAATGGAGATGAATTATGAAAAAACTGATTCTTATTACAATGTTGGTAGCAGCCTTTAGTTTTGTTTGTGCTGCACAATATGACTTTAACCCCACCGACAGTCCGACAGATGAATACGGCAATACATACGATGATTTGGGCTGGACAGATATTGTTGTCTCCCAGACAGATGTCTTGACAGGTATCCAAATTGCTTATACTTGGGACACAGACAGTTGGGAATACGAGGGCTCTTTCTGGATTGAATCTCCTGATGGAGACGTGGTAGAAATCGCAAGTGGAGAATTTGACGGAACCTATTCTGTTACCTTGGATGATTTCAACGGTGAAGCAATGTACGGAACTTGGTTGCTGTACATTGAGGACTCCTATGGTGACGGTGGTCATCAAGCCACAGACATCACTGTGTCTTTCCTCTACGCTCCTGCAGGTTCTCCTGATCTGGCTTCTAATCCCAGCCCAGCGCATATGGCCTCCAATGTAGCATTGACTGGCAACCTCACCTGGGATTTTGGTGCCTATACTGATACTTATGATCTGTGGTTCGGCCCGGTTGGAAGTATGACACAAAAAGTGTTTGGAGCTTCTGCTGGAGCCACTGGTACTTATGCTTACTCAAGCTTACTCAACGATACCCAGTACTCCTGGAGAATAGATACCATCAGCAGTGCCAAAAGAATCACCACTACCGGAGCTACCTGGACTTTTACCACAGCTTTTCCTGAAGGAATGGTCCAGATTGGTGCAGGAACCTCAACTTCTTTAAATCTGCCCTTGAATCCTTATTTTGGATATAACTATTCACAGACTCTGTATCTGCAAAGCGAGATTGATATCTCTGGACAGCGGATAGAGAAGTTGTATTACAATTGGAATGGTTATGAAGCAGGAACTAACTTGAAGGACTGGACTATTTACATGGGGCATACTGCTAAAACTGCCTTTGCCAGCACTTCAGATTGGGTTCCCGTTGGCGATATGACTCAAGTATTTAGTGGAGTCGTTACGATTCCGGCCAGTGCGGGGTGGATTGAAATCACACTGAATACCCCCTTTGGCTACAATAACTCAGACAACCTTGTAATAGCCGTTAATGAGACAACTCCTAGCTATGCCAGTAGCTCTGCAAAGTTTTATGGCACCAGCTTTGTTGCCAATAGAGGCTTGCTTGCTCGGACTGATGGCTCGGCTTATAACCCAGCTTCACCTGGCGAAGCTTATGGACTTGTTGCTGGTATCGCCAATATCAAAATGCTATTTGGTGACCTGCCTGCTAACCCCATCTTCGGTTACAGCCCCACAGCCTTAGCTTTCCCCATTACCCGCGTTACAGAAGCCTCATCTGCTCAGAATGTAAGCGTAACAAACATAGGTGTAGGCACTCTTGAACTGGGAGCTGCTGATCTTAGCTTAAGCGGAGATGATGCAGCAGATTTTAGCTTTAGTGTGATTAATCTTCCTGCCGATCTGGAAGCATCACAAAGTGTAAATATCCCAGTCACCTTCCAGCCCACAAGTGCCGGAGCCAAAACAGCTAACCTGGTGATTACCTACAATTCTGTAGAGTACACGGTAGTGCTTAGCGGCTACGCTTATGCTGAAACTGCATTGATTGAGGGCTTTGAAGGCGCATTCCCGCCTCTTGGTTGGGGCAATCTCGGATCTTGGAGCAAGAGTACTTATACTTATTACGAAGGAGCTGGTTCTGCCTATAAATCTCCATACGACGCCACTCCATACATCCTCTCTACCCCCAAACTGGAACTTGTAGCGGGCAGTACACTTGTCTTTATGGGCAGAATCTCAAGCATTGCTACCGCTCTGGACATTGTGTATTCTACCGATAGAACTACCTGGACGAAATTGGGAGAATCCATCTTCGCTCCCACAGCTAATACCTGGTTCCAGAATGTAATTGATCTTAGTGCCATAGGGACTAAAGCTGGGAGTTACTATCTTGGCTTCCGTACTATGGGTTCGGGCTCTTATTATATAGATAATGTAATTATGCCGCCCGCTGTTATTGAAAGCCCTGAAGCCGTAACGCTCAATGCTCCAACTGATGCCGCTACGAATGTGGGAATATTTCCCACCCTGAGCTGGACACCTGCCGCGACAGGCGGTATTCCTACTTCCTACGATATTTATCTGGAAGCCACTACAGCTCCGGTGCTTCCAGAATCCAATCCTACTACCCTGTGGGATACTGTCCCAGCTTCTCCTTACACCCTTACCACTCCCTTAGATTATAGCACTACCTATATCTGGAAAGTGGTGGCTAAAAATGATGCCAAGGGCGATTCTCCGGATAGTGCTGTGCGGAGCTTTACTACAATGGACGATCCCACAGTTTACACCCTTCCCTTCACCGAAGGATTTGAAGATGGTAATACCAATGCAACAGCTATCAATGGCTGGTTCCAGGAAGGAATCACTGGCACATCTCAATGGACTGCAAACGATACTGAAACTGATAGAAATCGCAGCCCCAGAACCGGAGACTGGAATGCCTATTTGCGGTGGGGTAATACCCGCTGGATGTTCAAACCTGTGCAGCTTGACGCAGGTGTTGCCTATAAAGCAACTGTATATGCCAGACAGGATGGTGCTACTGCTTCTAATGCCAGCATCGGCATCAGCTACGGTACAGAGCCGAGTGCGGCAGGCATGACTGAAAGCATTATGGCTCCCACGGGAATCATCAATGGCGATTACCAAGGATTGGAGGGAGTATTCACGCCCGCTACCGATGGTATTTACTACGTAGGTATCCTTGGCACGATCAATTCCACCCCTTACTACATTTCCATTGACGATATTACCATAGAATTAGGCCCCACAGACCCCATCTTCGCTATCGATCCTACCGAGAAGGCTTTTGGCACGGTGAGCGTTGGTACTTCAGCCAGCCAGACCTTCACCATCAGCAATCAAGGTGGTGGAACTATGAATGTCCAGAGTATAAGCCT
>Ga0265295_1001126_pt1 | contig 48866 bp, 39 predicted proteins | sample Munlansysbiofilm_FD_192503 | JGI IMG/M metagenome (GOLD analysis project Ga0265295, IMG submission 192503) | Leachate microbial communities from a municipal landfill in Southern Ontario, Canada - Methane capture system biofilm | ecosystem: Engineered > Solid waste > Landfill > Unclassified ...
CGGCTTCCCAGGCGGGGGGCTCGACGGGGGTGGCGTCTGCCTTGGCCGCGGTTTCACTATGCAAAGGCGCGCTGGTCATGGGAGCCGTGCCGGGCTGGGCGACGGGAGGCGCCCCCATGATCACGGGCGGCACGCGGCCTTCCGGCAGCAGGGCCAGCATGCGCAGGCAGGCCATGATGAAACCGGCCTGCTCGTCCGGTGCCAGGGCGAGTTCCTGGCGACTGTGTACTGCCACGGCGTAGAACAGCTGCACGTCGTCGGGCGTCAGGGCGCCGGCCAGCGTCGTGATGTCTTCGGCCAGTGGATCGTCGGTCTGGGCATGTCCCAGTCGCTGGGCAATGGCCACCCGCGACAGCAGCACGGCCAGGTCGCCCAGCGCGGCCTGGAACGACAGGCCGCGTGCGGCCAGGTCGTCGGCCACGGCCAGGATGCCGGGGGTGTCGGCGGCGGCCAGCGCCCGCAGTAGATCCAGCAGATGACGCTGGTCCAGGGTGCCGAGCATTTCGCCGACGGCGGCAGCCGTCAGGTTGCCGGCCGAAAAGGAAATGGCCTGGTCCGTCAGGGACAGGGCATCGCGCATCGAACCGGCGGCGGCCTGGGCGATCAGGCGCAGCCCCTGGGGTTCTGCCGGCACGGATTCCTGGGCCAGGATGTCCTGCAGGTGGCCGACGATGGCGGGCACCGTCATTTGTTTCAGGTTGAATTGCAGGCAGCGCGACAGCACCGTGACCGGGATTTTCTGCGGATCAGTGGTCGCCAGGATGAACTTGACGTGCTCGGGCGGTTCTTCCAGGGTTTTCAGCATGGCGTTGAACGCATGCCCGGTCAGCATGTGGACTTCGTCGATCATGTAGACCTTGAAACGGCCCGACGATGGCGCGTAGACCGCCTGTTCCAGCAGCTGGGTCATTTCGTCGACCCCCCGGTTCGAGGCGGCGTCGAGTTCGATGTAGTCCACGTAGCGGCCCGCGTCGATTTCCGTGCAGGCCTGGCAATGGCCGCAGGGGGTGGCGGTGACACCCTGGGCGCAATTCAGGGATTTGGCCAGGATGCGCGACAGGGTGGTCTTGCCCACGCCGCGCGTGCCGGTGAACAGCCAGGCATGATGCAGCCGGCCGGACGACAGCGCGTGGGTCAGGGCCCGCACCACGTGATCCTGGCCGATCAGCGTATCGAATGAACGGGGGCGCCATTTGCGCGCCAAGACGAGATAGCTCATAGGCCGCCCTGGAGGGGGAAAAGGAAAGGCGAGCCTGACTTCGGCACTGGTTCCGCGCGGCTGTGGCTGCTTCGTTCCCGACCTGACCAGGTTCACCGCCGAACCATGCGAAGGGGCCCGCCCTGGGGATTTTAGCAGGGTTCGGCGACCTGTCGCGTCCCCGTCTTGCCGGCGCACGAAAGACCGCCGTACACTTGCGGCGAAATTTCACCCTTCCACCATTTCTTCCAGGGCGGCTTTCCCGCAGCCGTGCTCCCTTCATGAAAACTTCCTATTTCCCGCAGTGGCGTCGTGTCTCCGGCACCGCCGATGGCGCGGTCGTTCAGCCCGACGAAACCATGGCGTGGCCGCAAACCGTGGCCATGGGCGCCCAGCACGTGGTGGCCATGTTCGGTTCCACCATCCTGGCACCGCTCATCATGGGCTTCGATCCCAATATGGCCATCCTCATGTCAGGGGTGGGTACCCTGATCTTTTTCCTGTTCGTCGGGGGACGGGTGCCCAGCTACCTGGGCTCCAGTTTTGCTTTCATCGGCGGCGTGATCGCCGTCAGCGGCTATGCGGGCAGCGGGCCGAACCTGAACATGGGGGTGGCGCTGGGGGCCATCGTCGTCTGTGGGCTGATCTACACCGGCATCGGCTTGCTGACCATGCTGCTCAATGCCCGGCCAGGCGGCGGTGCGGACTGGATCGATCATTGGATGCCGCCGGTGGTCACCGGCGCCGTCGTGGCCGTGATCGGCCTGAACCTGGCACCCATTGCGGCCAAGGGCGCCATGGGCGGATCGCTGTTCGAGTCGGCCATGGCGCTGATGACGGTCCTGTGCGTCGGCGGTGTGGCGGTCTATACGCGCGGCCTGATGCAGCGCCTGTTGATCCTGGTGGGGCTGCTGGTGGCCTGCGTGTTTTATGTGATCCTGGCCAATGGCCTGGGGCTGGGCCAGCCGATCGATTTTTCCGCCATCGCCGCCGCCCCCTGGCTGGGACTGCCCAAGCTGACCGCGCCGGTCTTCGAAGCCCATGCCATCAGCGTGATTGCGCCGGTGGCCATCATTCTGGTGGCTGAAAACCTGGGCCACATCAAAGCGGTCAGCGCCATGACGGGCCAGAATCTGGACCGCTACCTGGGCCGCGCCTTTGTGGGCGATGGTGTGGCGACGATGGTGTCCGGTGCCCTGGGCGGCACGGGCGTGACCACGTATGCGGAAAACATCGGTGTGATGACCGCGACCAAAATCTATTCCACCCTGGTATTCGTGGTGGCGGCACTGGTCGCCCTGATGCTGGGCTTCTCGCCCAAGTTCGGGGCGGTCATCCAGGCCATCCCCGGCCCTGTGCTGGGGGGCATGTCGGTCGTGGTGTTCGGCATGATCACCATCGCCGGTGCCCGCATCTGGGTGGTCAACCAGGTCGATTTCAGCGACAACCGCAATCTGATCGTCGCCGCCGTGACACTGATCCTGGGCGCGGGCAATTTTTCCATTGCCATCGGCAGTTTCAAGCTCGACGGTATCGGCACGGCGACGTTTGGCGCCATCCTGCTGCATGCGCTGCTGCGCGGGCGCAAGAAATCGCTGGCTGCGATCTGAACGCAGGACCGGGCTGCACCGGAGATCCCGGTGCAGCCTCGGCATTCCGAGGCCATTGCGGGGCTTGCTTTTTTCCCTTGGATTGACCACAATAACTCAACACACCCCGGTTCCGGCCGGGGTTTTTCACGGGCGAGCCGGCAGGCCACCTGGTCGGGATGCGGGGGGTACCAACCGCCACCATCCTGGATAAGCCCGGATCGGGCGCAGATGCCAGGCAGCCCCCAGCGGGCCGGAACCACCACACTTCGCCCCCTCTCTTTCGTTGTCAGGCGCCCCGCGCATGGGGCGTCTTTTACTTTGAGTCAGAACCATGTCTGCGATCCCTTTGACAGCTCGCGGGGCAGAACGCTTACGGGCCGAATTGCACCGCCTGAAAACCGTTGACCGCCCCGAGGTCATCAACGCCATCGCCGAGGCGCGAGCCCAGGGCGACCTGTCCGAAAATGCCGAATACGATGCCGCGCGCGAACGCCAGGGCTTCATCGAAGGCCGCATCCAGGAACTGGAAGGCACCTTGTCCAATGCCCAGATCATCAATCCAGCCGATCTGGACGTCAACGGCCAGGCCGTTTTTGGTGCCACGGTACAGATCGAAGATCTGGAATCGGGAGAACGCCTGACCTATCAGATCGTCGGCGACCTCGAAGCCGATATTCGCGCCAATATGATTTCCGTATCCAGCCCGGTGGCCCGGGCGCTGATCGGCAAGAGCGAAGGCGATGTGGTCGAAGTCCGCGCCCCGGCCGGTGTGCGCGAATACGAAGTCTGCTCAGTCAGCTACGAATGACGCTGGCGGTGGCCAGTGCGCCGGGCAGGTGTGCCCCCCGTGATGGGCGCGCGGCGGTGACTGGCCAGGCGGATTGTTCAGAACATTACCGGCTTGTGCGTCCGCGCCGGGCCCCGGCACGCAGGGACAGCGCGCTGCCGCCGCTGCGGCGCGGGATGCCATGGACTGGGCGAGGGCGCTTGCCGGCAGAGCGGTCTTCGGTCGTGCGTGGCCTGCGATCGGCTGCGGCGACCGGTTTTTTTGCGGTGTCGCTGCGGCCCGTGCCCGCCGGGCGATCGGCACGCGCTTGCGCCGCCTGTTTCTTGGGCACATAGGGTTCGGATTTCCGGCGCACGGCCCGGGTGGTGTTTTCTGCCGCCTGGGCTGCTTGTTGCGCAAGCGGATCGGGTCGGTAGATAATCAGCGTTTTGCCGAGATGATGCACTGCGGCGCAGGATAGCGTTTCGCAGATTTCCGTCAGCATCGCATCGCGCTCGTCGCGCTCGGCGCCGGCGACACGGATCTTGATCAGTTCATGGGCCGCCAGGGTGCGGTCGATTTCTTCCAGCACAGCGGCCGTCAGGCCACGGTCGCCGATCAGGACGACGGGATGCAGGGGATGAGCGGCGGCGCGCAAAGCGCTGCGCTGCTGAGAGGTCAGTTCGAGTTTCGGCATACTGGAATTGTACGAGAATGGCCAAGAAAAAATTCTCCAAAGCCTGGGTTCAACGGCATATTCACGATCCTTACGTGAAAATGGCGCAACAGAAGGGCTACCGCGCCCGCGCCGCTTTCAAGCTGACCGAGATCCTGGACACAGAAAAACTGCTGCGGCGCGGTGATGTGGTCGTGGATCTGGGCGCGGCCCCGGGCAGCTGGTCGCAGGTCGTGCGCGAACGCCTGCTGGCTTCGGGCGGAGCAATCGATGGCCGCGTGCTGGCGCTGGATCTGCTGCCCATGGAACCCATCGCCGGGGTCGAATTCATCCAGGGCGATTTTCGCGAGGACGCCGTGCTGGCGCAGTTGCGCGAACGCCTGGCGGGGCAGCCGGTGGACCTTGTGATTTCCGACATGGCCCCCAATCTATCCGGTGTGGCCTCGGCCGATTCGGCCCGCATTGCCCATGTCTGCGAACTGGCGCTGGAATTCGCCTGCGATCACCTCAAGCCGGACGGCGCGCTGATCGTCAAGGCCTTTCATGGCAGCGGGTTCTCGCAGATCGTACAGCTGTTCAAGCAGCATTTCGTCCGGGTGGTCGAACGCAAGCCCAAGGCCTCGCGGGATGAATCTTCCGAGACATTCCTGGTGGGCCGCCGCCTGAAAAAACCGCCGGCCACCCAGGACCTGGATGGCGCGACGGACGCTGCGTCCGCGCAGCGGATTCAGGTAGAATGAAACATTGACGTATCTGTCAGCTTGTTGTAATTGCGGGTCGCCGGGCGCGATGTGCAGTGGGCGGGCTGGCAGCGGTACCTACCCAGGAGGTTGGCTTTGAACAACTCGTTTTCCAAGGTTGCGGTCTGGCTGGTGATCGCGCTCGTGCTTTTCACGGTGTTCAAGCAGTTCGACGGACACCCGGTCACGAGCGGGGATTCGGTCAGTTACACGCAATTCATGAACGACGCGCGTGCCGGCCGCATCAACAAGGTCGACATCCAGGGCGACACGATCTACGTGACCCCGGAATCCGGTCGTTCCTACAGCCTGACCTCGCCGGGTGATCTGTGGATGGTGCCCGAACTGGTCAAGAATGGCGTCCAGGTCTCTGGCAAGGCCCGCGAAGAACCTTCTTTCCTGACCAGCCTGTTCATTTCCTGGTTCCCGATGCTGCTGCTGATCGGGGTGTGGATCTTTTTCATGCGCCAGATGCAGGGCGGCGGCAAGGGCGGGGCGTTCAGCTTTGGCAAGTCGCGCGCGCGCATGCTGGACGAAAACAGCAACAACGTCACTTTTGCGGACGTCGCCGGCTGCGACGAGGCCAAGGAAGACGTCCAGGAACTGGTCGACTTTCTGCGGGATCCCACCAAATTCCAGCGTCTGGGCGGGCGGATTCCGCGCGGTGTGCTGATGGTCGGCCCCCCGGGCACGGGCAAGACCTTGCTTGCCAAGGCCATTGCCGGCGAGGCCAAGGTTCCGTTTTTCACCATTTCGGGGTCGGATTTCGTCGAAATGTTCGTTGGCGTGGGCGCGGCCCGTGTGCGCGACATGTTCGAAAACGCCAAAAAGCAGTCGCCCTGCATCATCTTCATCGACGAAATCGATGCGGTGGGGCGCCAGCGCGGCGCCGGCCTGGGCGGGGGCAATGACGAACGCGAACAGACCCTGAACCAGCTGCTGGTCGAAATGGACGGTTTCGAGACCGGGCAGGGCGTGCTGGTGATCGCTGCCACCAACCGGCCCGATGTGCTGGATCCGGCGCTGCTGCGTCCGGGCCGCTTCGACCGCCAGGTGGTCGTGTCTCTGCCCGACATCCGTGGCCGCGAGCAGATCCTGAAAGTCCACATGCGCAAGGTTCCCATTGCCCAGAATGTCGATCCGAACGTGCTGGCGCGTGGCACGCCGGGTTTTTCCGGCGCGGACCTGGCCAACCTGATCAACGAGGCTGCGCTGTTCGCTGCGCGCCGTAATGGCCGCACGGTGGACATGGCCGACCTGGAAAAGGCCAAGGACAAGATCATCATGGGCGCGGAACGCCGTTCGCTGATCATGCCCGAAGAAGAACGCCGCAACACGGCCTACCATGAATCCGGGCACGCGCTGGTGGCGCGCCTGCTGCCCAAGACCGACCCGGTACACAAGGTCACCATCATCCCGCGCGGCCGCGCACTGGGCGTGACCATGCAGCTGCCCGAAGGTGACCGCTACAGCATGGATAAAGAACGCCTGCTGAACACCATCGCGGTGCTGTTCGGCGGGCGCATCGCCGAAGAAGTCTTCATGGGCCAGATGACGACGGGCGCATCCAACGATTTCGAACGCGCCACGGCCATTGCCCGCGACATCGTCACGCGCTATGGCATGACCGATTCGCTGGGGCCCGTGGTCTACGCCGAAAACGAAGGCGAGGTCTTCCTGGGCCGCAGCGTGACCAAGACCACGCATGTGTCCGAGGCCACCATGCAAAAAGTCGATGCCGAAATCCGCAGCATCATCGACGAGCAGTACGGCGTGGCGCGCAGGCTGATCGAATCCAATCAGGACAAGATGCACGCCATGGCCCAGGCCCTGCTCGAATGGGAAACCATCGATGCCGAGCAGATCGACGACATCATGGCCGGCCGTCCGCCGCGCGCGCCACAGCCGCCGTCCTCGGGGGGCGACACGCCGCAGACGCCGTCGGCTGGACAGCCCGCTGCCAGCAGCGACAAGGGTCCCGCCGCGACGCCGGTCTGACCCGACCACGGCTTCTTATGCCTGACTTTCTTCAGTGCGGGCGGTTCCGCTTGTCCCTGGCACGCCCCTTGGTCATGGGGATCGTGAACGTCACGCCGGATTCCTTTTCCGACGGCAACGCCCACTTCCAGGCCGACGAGGCCGTCGCTCATGCGCGTTTGTTGATCGACGAAGGCGCGGACCTGCTCGACATCGGCGGCGAATCCACCCGGCCTGGTGCCCAGGCCGTTCCCGTGGCCGAGGAATTGCGCCGTATCCTGCCGGTGATCGAGGCCCTGCGGGATTGTGGTGTCCCCTTGTCCGTGGATACCTGCAAGCCGTCCGTGATGCGGGCGGTCCTGGATGCGGGCGTCGACATGATCAATGATATCGGCGGCTTTTCAGCGCCGGGTGCGATCCAGGCCGTGGCCGATGCAGATTGCGCCTTGTGCCTGATGCACATGCGTGGCGAACCACGCACCATGCAGGATGCGCCGGTCTATCAGGATGTGGTCGCGGAAATCCATGACTACCTGGATCGGGGCGCGCGGCGCCTGCGCCAGGCAGGGGTCGCCGCCGATCGCATCGTGCTTGATCCCGGATTTGGATTTGGCAAGACCGCAGCGCACAATTACACCCTGCTGCGGCAGTTGCCGCAGGTGGTCGGACAGGAATATCCCAGCTTGCTGGGCCTGTCGCGCAAGTCCATGATTGGCGCGGTCACGGGGCGTCCCGCGTCCCGGCGTCTGGGCGGCAGCGTGGCAGCCGCGCTGGCGGGGGCGATACGGGGCGCGCATATCCTGCGTGTCCATGATGTGGCCGATACCGTAGATGCCCTGCGGGTGTGGGCGGCCGTCGAACAAGGAGTCCGTGCATGAGCGCACGTCAATATTTCGGGACCGACGGGGTGCGCGGCATCGTCGGCGGGGATCGGATCAATGCGGAATTCGCCCTGCGGCTGGGTTATGCAGCAGGCCGCGTGCTGGCGAGCGGCGCGGTGTCTTCCGGGCGGCCGACCGTGGTCATTGGCAAGGACACCCGCATTTCCGGCTATATGCTGGAATCCGCGCTCGAGGCCGGGCTGTCGGCTGCCGGGGTGGACGTGATGCTGGCGGGGCCGATCCCGACGCCGGCGGTGGCCTATCTGACACGCGCTTGGCGCCTGGCGGCCGGAATCGTGATCAGCGCGTCGCATAACCCGCACTACGACAACGGCATCAAATTCTTTTCCGGGGCTGGCACCAAACTGCCCGACGAGACCGAGGCCGCCATCGAGGCCCTGCTGGACGAACCGCTGGGCTGTGCCGATTCGGCCGGCCTGGGCCGTGCGCGGCGCATCGATGATGCCGCCGGCCGCTATATCGAATTCTGCAAGAGCACCTTTCCCAATGAACTGGACCTGCAGGGCCTGAAGATCGTGGTGGATGCGGCCAACGGTGCCGCCTACCACATCGCGCCGCACGTGTTCCGCGAACTGGGCGCCGAAGTTTCGGCGATCGGCTGCGAACCCGATGGCTTCAACATCAACGAAAAGGTCGGCGCCACCCACCCCGAGACCTTGGTGGCCGCCGTGGCGGCCCAAGGCGCAGACCTGGGGATCGCCCTGGATGGCGATGCCGATCGCCTGCAGATGGTGGACTCATCCGGTCGCCTGTTCAACGGCGACGAACTGCTCTATGCCATTGTCCAGGACCGCGCCCGCACGCAGCCCATCCAGGGGGTGGTCGGCACATTGATGACGAATTTCGGGTTCGAGCGCCGCATGCGCGAACTGGGCATCCCGTTCGAGCGCGCCCAGGTCGGCGATCGCTACGTGCTGGAAGTCCTGCACCGGCATGGCTGGCTGTATGGCGGCGAAAGTTCCGGTCACCTGCTGTGTCTGGACCGCCACACCACGGGCGATGGCATTGTGGCGGCCCTGCAGGTGCTGGCCGCCATGCGGCATGCAGGGGCATCCCTGGCGGAGCTGGTGGCGGATCTGTCCATGTATACCCAGAAAATGGTGAACGTGCCGTTGGCGCCCGGGCTGGACTGGCAGGCGCATGCCGGCCTGCAACAAGCTGCGGACGCGGTGCGCGCCCTGCTGGGGGACCGGGGTCGGGTGCTGATCCGGGCTTCGGGGACCGAACCGAAACTGCGTCTCATGGTCGAAGCCGACGACGAAGCCCTGGCCGAGGATGGCGTGCGCCGGCTTCTGGCGGTCAATCTGACTTGAACGCCGCTGTCACATGATTCACACAGAGCATCGGCAGAATATCCCCGATATCGTCATTTTCGGGAACTCACCATGCTCGCTCTCGTCCCTTCCCTGTCTGCGGAATCGATGAAACGCATAGATTGGCCCGGGGCTGAAGTCGGCGGACTGGCGCTGACGGTCGCGCATGCCCAGGCCGACCTGGAAGCCTTGCAACGCCTGCGCTTCCGCGTGTTCACGGAAGACATGGGGGCGGTATTCCCCCATGCGGTGGGCGATCGGGACGTGGATCGTTTCGACCCCTGGTGCGTGCATTTCATGGTGCGTGAAACGGGCACCGGGCGGGTGGTGGGCACCTATCGTCTGCTCACGCCCGAAGCGGCGCGCCAGGCGGGCGGCTACTATTCCGAATCAGAATTCGATCTGGCGCCATTGGCGGCCCTGCGCCCGCAGCTGGTCGAGGTCGGCCGTTCCTGCATCGATACGGAATTTCGCCATGGCACGGCCATCATGCTGCTGTGGTCGGGGCTGGCCCAGGTCATGAAACAGGGGGGCTACCGCTATATGCTGGGCTGCGCCAGCGTCAGCCTGCGCGATGGAGGAGCCACGGCATCGGAAGTCTGGCGTCGGGCGCGGGCCTTGATGGCACGCAACCCGCACGGGCCGCAGGTCCAGCCTTTGCACCCCTATCCGGTGGACCGCCTGGACAGTACCTTGCCCGCCCGGGTACCGCCGCTGATCAAGGGGTATCTGGCGCTGGGGGCGACGATCTGTGGCGCACCGGCCTGGGACCCCGATTTTCACACGGCCGATTTTCCGATCCTGCTGGATCTGGAACAGCTGGATGCCCGTTACCGGCGCCATTTCGGCATCGACTGATCTGCCGCGCACGGGTCGCTGCTGATGCCATCGTGTTCCGTCGGCCAGACGGCGGCTTGCGGATGGGTCAATGCTCGATGATTTCCAGCGAGAAGCCGGCCTTGCGCCAGATCGAGGCTTCTTTTTTCAGCTGAAAGCCGCTGAGAGGGCGGGCGGCGAGCCATTCTGACTGGACCTGCAGGCCGACGTGCTGCGCCTGGACCTGCAGGCGCAGGGGCAGGGTATCCAGCGGTTCACGGCGCCGCATCAGCAGGACGGCCAGGCGCAGGCAGCACAGGGCCAGCCAGCGGGCGCGGTCGGGGGCGTAGTCGCGCACCTTGGCCAGCCGTCCCTGGTGGCCCAGGGCCAGGAACGCCAGCAGTTGCTGGTCATCGCGCGAAAAACCGGGCATGTCGGCATGCCCCAGAATGTAGGCGCTGTGCTTGTGGTAGTCGCTGCGGGCGATGGCCAGGCCGATCTCGTGCAGATCGGCGGTCCAGCCCAATGCGCGGCGCAGTTCGTCCGTCTCGGGGCTGGGTTCCAGGCCGATCTGGTCGAACAGTTGCAGCGCCAGGCGGCGGACGGCGCCGGCCTGGGTCGTGTCGAGCTGATAGCGGCTGCGCATCTGGCGCACGGTCTCGTCGCGCCGGTCCTGCTGCAAGTCCCGGCCCAGCAGATCGTGCAGCACGCCGACGCGCAGGGCGCCATCCCCGGCCCGCATCCGGCTGATGCCCAGTTCCTGGAAGGCCGCGATCATGATGGCCAGGCCGCCGGGCAGTACCGGCACGCGTTCTGCTTTCAGGCCCGCCCAGTCCTGCAGGCGGACCTGGCCGGCGTGCACCAGGGCATCGCGCAGCCGTTCCATGCCGTCGAGCGTGATGTCGCGGGGGCTGAAACCGTTTTCGGTCAGGACGGCCAGCAGGCCCTTGGCGGTGCCGGATGACCCGTAGGCTTCCTGCCAGCCCGTGCGGCGGTAGCGGCTGGCGATGGATTCGAGGGCGCCGCGCGCGGCCAGCACCGCCTGCCGCATGCGGGCGCCGGTGATGCGGCCCTGGGGAAAGAACTGGCGCGTCCAGGTGGTGCAGCCCAGTTCCAGCGAAGCCAGTTCCAGGGGTTGGTCGCCCTGGCCGATGATGAATTCGGTGGAACCGCCGCCGATGTCGATCACCAGCCTGTGCTGGTCCGATGGCGGCAGGTCCTGGATGACGCCCAGGTAGATCAGGCGGGCTTCTTCCTGGCCGGAGATGATTTCAATGGGGAATCCCAGGGCGCGTTCGGCGGCGGGCAGGATTTCGGCCGCATTGCGCGCCACCCGGAATGTGTTGGTGGCCACGGCGCGGACGTTGGCAGGCGGAAAGCCGCGCAGCCGTTCGCCAAAACGCCGCAGTGCCGCCAGGGCCTGTTCTACGGTGGCGGCATTGATGCGCTGGTGTTCGTCCAGGCCGTTGGCCAGGGCAACCAGTTCGCGCAGTTTGTCCTCGGCGTAGATCTGGACGGTGCCCCCTTGGCGCACGACGCGTCCGATGGACAGCCGGAAAGTGTTTGAGCCCAGGTCGATCGAGGCGAGCCGGTTGTCCATGGCTAGGGATCTGTCCTTACCAGAAAATGTCACACTGTGCGATTATAGTGGTCGATCCATGACAGATTTGTGAGGCGTGCATGCAGGCTGGCGAAGGCATGCCGGTTCTCCTGAACCGGGAATTGTCGGTGTTGAAATTCAACGAACGGGTTCTTTCCATGGCCGAGCGCATGGATGTGCCGGTGCTGGAACGCCTGCGCTACCTGTGTATCGTCGGTTCGAACCTGGACGAGTTCTTTGAAATCCGCATGGCCAGCCTCAAGGAACAGCAACGCCAGACCCCCGAACTCAGGGGCGTGGACGGCATGACGCCCGACGAGGCCTTCGACCGGGTGCAACGGGCCGCGCACGCGCTGGTGGATCGCCAGAACCGCCTGCTGACTGGCGAGGTCATGCCCAAGCTGATGGAACACGGGGTGGGCCTGATCTATTCGACCGGCTGGACCGATCTGCAGCGGGAATGGGCCCATGGCATTTTCCGCCGTGACGTGATGCCGCTGCTGACCCCGATCGGTCTGGATCCCGCGCATCCTTTCCCGCGGGTCTACAACAAGAGCCTGAATTTCATCATCGCCCTCAGCGGCGAGGACGCCTTTGGCCGCGAGGGCCACATTGCCATCGTCCAGGCGCCGCGCGCGCTGCCTCGCATGATCAAGGTGCCCGCCGAGATCGCCGGCATTCCGGACGGGTTCATGCTGCTCACCACCTTGATCAACGCCTTTGTCGGTGAACTGTTTCCGGGGATGAACGTCCAGGGCTGCTACCAGTGGCGGGTGACGCGCAACAGCGATCTGTTCGTCGACGAAGAGGAAATCACCAACTTGCGCCAGGCGCTCCAGGGCGAACTGTCGCAGCGCAATTTTGGCGCGTCGGTGCGCCTGGAAATTGCGCACGCCATGCCGCCTGATCTGGAATTGTTCCTGCAGCGCGAATTCAGTCTCGGGGCGGCCGACACCTATCGCGTCAACGGTCCGGTCAACCTGGGGCGGCTGATGCAGCTGTGCAATCAGGTCAATCGGCCCGATCTGGAATATCCGGCCTTCCGGCCGCGCATGCCGGCGCCGTTTGACAGCGGCCTGGAACGGCCCGATGAACTGTTCGCCGCCATCGCGGCGCGCGACCATCTGCTGCATCATCCCTATCAGTCCTTTCAGCCCGTGCTGATGTTTCTGCGCAGCGCGGCGCTGGACCCCCAGGTCGTGGCCATCAAGCAGACCATCTATCGCACCGGCGAGGACTCTGAACTGATGGGTTTGCTGCTGTCGGCTGCGCGGGCGGGCAAAGAGGTCACGGTGGTCGTCGAACTGATGGCGCGTTTCGACGAACAGACCAACATCAACTGGGCGGCACGCCTGGAAGAGGTCGGCGCCCATGTCAGCTATGGGGTCGTGGGGCACAAAACCCACGCCAAGATGGCCCTGGTGCTGCGCCGCGAGGATGGCCGCATCCGCCGCTACGGCCATCTGGGCACGGGCAACTACCATCCGCGCACGGCACGGCTGTATACGGACTTTGGCCTGCTGACGGCCAACCAGGGGATCTGCGAGGACATGGACCAGGTGTTCTCCCTGCTGACCGGCCTGGGCGCGCGCCGCGAACTGAAACTGTTGTTGCAGTCGCCCTTTACCCTGCACGAGACCGTGCTGAACCTGATCCGTTCCGAGGCCGAATTCGCGCGTGCGGGCAAACGGGCGCGCATCCGCGCCAAGATGAATTCCCTGCTCGAACCCGAGGTGATCCGTGCTCTGTACGAGGCCAGCCAGGCGGGGGTGCGCATCGACCTGATCGTGCGCGGTGCCTGCGCCTTGCAGGCCGGGGTGCCGGGGCTGTCGGAACGCATCCGGGTGCGTTCCGTGATCGGCCGCTTCCTGGAACATTCACGGGTGTTCTATTTTTACCAGGATGGCGCCGAGCCGCTGTACCTGTCCTCGGCCGACTGGATGGATCGCAATTTCCTGCGCCGGGTGGAACTGGCTTTTCCGGTGCTCGACAAGACCCTGCGGCGCCGGGTCATCGACGAGGCCTTCACGTTCGCCTGGCGGGACAACCAGCTGGCCTGGGCCGCCCAGCCCGACGGCCGCTACCTGCGCGTGCGCAACCGCCGCGCGCCGTTCAACCTGCACCAGCACCTGATGGCGAGGCTCGGGTGAGATCGGCACGCGGGCCGCTTGTCATGAAACTGTCACTTCCGCTCTTTACCATGTCGTCCTGACGGTCCAGGGCCTGCCCGAAACCGCCGACCATTGGAAACCACAAAGGGTTCAAGACATGTTCAAACGAATTTTGACGCAATGCGCCGCCGGCCTGACGATGATGGCTGCTGCGGGCGTCGCGGCGCACGCCGCCGACCTGACGGGCGCGGGTGCTTCCTTCCCCTATCCGATCTATGCCAAATGGGCCGCCAAATACCAGGAAGTCACGGGCCATCGCATCAACTACCAATCCATCGGATCGGGCGGCGGCCAGCAGCAGATCATTGCCAAGACGGTCGATTTCGGTGCCTCGGATGACCCGATGAAGCCGGACGATCTGGCCAAGCATGGCCTGGTGCAGTTCCCCGCCGTCATCGGCGGTACCGTGCCGGTCGTCAACATCGAAGGCATCAAAGAAGGCCAGCTCAAGCTGACCGGCCCGGTGCTGGCGGACATTTTCCTGGGCAAGATCCAGAAATGGAATGACCCGGCCATCGCCGACCTGAACAAGGATCTGAATCTGCCGGCCAAGAGCATCGTCGTGGTGCATCGTTCGGACGGTTCGGGCACGACTTTCGGCTGGACCAACTACCTGTCCCAAGTGTCTCCCGCCTGGAAGGATCAGGTCGGCCAGGGCAAGGCGGTCAAATGGCCCACCGGCCAGGGCGGCAAGGGCAACGAGGGCGTGGCCGCTTACGTGCGCCAGTTGGCCAATTCGATCGGTTATGTGGAATACGCCTACGCCCATCAGAACGGCCTGGCCTGGGCGCAATTGCAGAACCGCGATGGCCAGTTCGTCCAACCTTCGCAGAAGGCGTTCGCGGCTGCTGCTTCGCATGCCGACTGGGATGCGGCGCCGGGCATGGGCCTGGTCCTGAACAACGAACCGGGCGCGGATTCGTGGCCGGTCACGGCAGCGACCTTCATCCTGGTGCATGGCAAGCAGGCTGACCCTGCGCGTGCCCGTGAAGTCCTGGCTTTCTTCGACTGGGCCTGGCGCGAGGGCGGGACCATGGCCAGCGAACTGGACTACGTGCCGCTGCCCGATGACGTGACTGCCAAGATCCGCAGCGTCTGGGCCGAACAGATTCGCGGCGAGGACGGATCGGCCGTCTGGAAGTAAGCTGGAACGTCATTCCCTGGCAGGGCGGCGCGGGAGTGCGCCGCCCTGTTTATGGGAAAATAGCGGTTTTCGAATTCCGATGCGGCTCCCCGGTGTGCCGGGGAGCCTGTCGCCACGGATGAGTCCCTCATGGCCAATACACAGCGCAGTTTTCTGGTGGATGCCGGTTTCCGGCACCTGACCCGCCTGTTTGCGTTTCTCGTGTTCATTCTGCTGGCCGGGATTCTGATATCCCTGATCTATGGCAGCCGGGATTCCCTGGCTGCCTACGGCCTGCCGTTCCTGTGGACCAACGACTGGGATCCCGTGCGACACAGCTATGGAGCGCTGGTGCCGATGCTGGGCACGGTCATCAGCGCTTTTCTCGCGCTGCTGATTGCCGTGCCGGTGTCTTTCGGCATCGCCATGTTCCTGACCGAACTCGCTCCCGTCTGGCTGCGCCGTCCGCTGGGCGTGGCCATCGAGATGCTGGCCGCGATTCCGTCCATCATCTATGGCATGTGGGGCCTGTTCGTGTTCGTGCCCCTGTTCCAGGCCTATGTCCAGCCGCACCTGGTGGATTTCTTCGAGGGCATCCCGGTGCTGGAGCATCTGTTTGGCGGGCCGCCGATGGGTATCGGCCTGTTCACGGCGGGCTTGATTCTGTCCATCATGATCATCCCGTTCATCGCGGCGGTGATGCGTGATGTGTTCGAACAGGTGCCGCCCATGCTGAAGGAATCCGCCTACGGCCTGGGCAGCACCACCTGGGAAGTCGTCTGGAAGATCATGCTGCCCTACACCAAGCACGGCGTCATTGGCGGGATCATGCTGGGCCTGGGCCGCGCGTTGGGCGAGACCATGGCGGTCACTTTTGTGATCGGCAATGCGTTCAACCTGCCCTCTTCGATTTTCTCGCCATCCAATTCGATCGCCTCGGCCCTGGCCAATGAATTCAACGAGGCCGGTGGGCTGCAGAAATCGGCCCTGCTGGAACTGGGCCTGATCCTGTTCCTGATCACGACCGTGGTGCTGGCCCTGTCGAAATTCATGTTGCTGAAACTGTCGCGCAAAGAAGGCTCGAACCACTGATGGCCATCTCCGATTCTTTCATCGCCCAGGGCAATCCGATCTACCGGCGCCGGCGCCGGTTCAACCGCGTGATGCTGGGGCTTTCGGGCCTGACGTTGGGGTCGGGCCTGTTCTGGCTTGCCTGGATCATCCTGACCTTGCTGCTCAAGGGCGGTTCGGCGCTGTCGCTGTCGCTGTTTCTGGACAGCACGCCGCCGCCCGGAACCGACGGCGGCTTGCTCAATGCCATCATCGGCAGTGTGCTGATGTCGGCCGTGGGCACGCTGATCGGCACGCCCATCGGCGTGCTGGCGGGCACCTATCTGGCCGAATACGGCCGCCGGGGCTGGCTGGCACCGGCCACGCGGTTCCTGAACGATGTGCTGCTGTCGGCGCCATCCATCATCATCGGCCTGTTCATCTATGCCATCTATGTGGCGCAGGTCGGCCACTATTCAGGCTGGGCCGGGGCCTTTGCCCTGGCGATCCTGGTCATTCCCGTGGTGGTCCGGGCCACGGACAATATGCTCAGCCTGGTGCCTAACAGCCTGCGCGAAGCCGCTGCCGCCCTGGGATGTCCGCAGTGGCGCATCATTGTCTTCATCTGCTACCGGGCCGCGCGCTCGGGCATCATTACCGGCGTCCTGTTGGCCGTGGCCCGCATCGCCGGGGAAACCGCGCCCCTGCTTTTTACCGCCCTGAACAACCAGTTCATGTCGCTGAACATGAACGCCCCCATCGCCAATCTGCCGGTGGTGATCTTCCAGTATGCCGCCAGCCCCTTCGAGGACTGGAACCGGCTGGCCTGGGCGGGTGCCGCCTTGATCACCCTGCTGGTGCTGGGGATCAACATTGCTGCGCGCAGCCTGTTCCGCAAATAATCCGATGCTGACCATGAACCCGAATTCGCCTCCGCCTGCCGCCCAAGAACGCACGAAGCTGGCCGTGCGCGGCCTGAACTTCTACTATGGTGGCTTTCATGCCCTGCGCGATATCAACATGGATATCGCAGAACACAAGGTCACGGCTTTTATCGGCCCGTCGGGCTGCGGCAAGTCCACACTGCTGCGCACCTTCAACCGCATGTTCGAACTCTATCCGGGCCAGCGCGCCGAGGGCACCATCGAACTCGATGGCGAAGACCTGCTCAATTCCCGGTTGGATATTTCCCTGATCCGCGCCAAGGTGGGCATGGTGTTCCAGAAACCCACGCCGTTTCCCATGAGCATCTACGACAACATTGCCTTTGGCGTGCGGCTGTTCGAGCGCCTGAGCAAGGGCGAAATGGATGAGCGGGTGGAATGGGCCCTGACCAAGGCTGCCCTGTGGAACGAGGTCAAGGACAAGCTCGGGCAAAACGGCAACGGCCTGTCCGGCGGGCAGCAGCAGCGCCTGTGCATTGCGCGCGGTGTGGCGATCAAGCCTGAAGTCCTGCTGCTGGACGAACCCTGTTCCGCCCTGGATCCGATTTCTACGGCCAAGATCGAGGAACTGATCGCGGAACTGAAATCCGACTACACCGTGGTCATCGTCACCCACAACATGCAGCAGGCCGCGCGCTGTTCCGACTACACCGCCTACATGTACCTGGGCGAACTGATGGAATTCGGCCCCACCGACCAGATCTTCATCAAGCCGTCCCGCAAGGAAACCGAAGACTACATCACCGGTCGTTTCGGGTGACCTGATGTTGCGCCCGTAGCTGCCCGCGCTGCACCTTGCCTGTGGTCGTCATCGGCAGGCTGTCCATGAATTCGATCAGCCGGGGGTATTCGTGCGCGGCGGCCCGCTGGCGGACATGGTCCTGCAATGCCGCCACCAGCGCGGCATCGCCCGTATAGCCATCGTTCAGCACGATGCAGGCCTTGACGATTTCCGTGCGTTCCGGATCGGGCACCCCGATCACCGCCGCCAGGCGCACGGCGGGGTGGCCCAGCAGGCAGTCTTCGATCGGTCCCGGGCCGATGCGGTAGCCGGCGCTGGTGATCACATCATCGCCCCGGCCCTTGAACCACAGGTAGCCGTCTTCGTCGCACAGGCCGCGGTCGCCCGTCACCAGCCAGTCATGGATGAAAGCCCCTGCCGTGGCTTCAGGATTCCGCCAGTATTGCAGGAACATCACCGGGTCGGGCCGTCGCACGGCGATGTGGCCTTCGACCCCGGGCGGCTGGACATGGCCGTGTTCGTCGATGATGCGGACTTCATGGCCGGGCACGGGCCGGCCCATGGCACCGATGCGCGGTTCGAACAGGGCGGCGCAGGACGAGACGATCATATTGCATTCTGTCTGCCCGTAGAATTCGTTGATCGTCACGCCCAGCGTGTGGCGGCCCCAGTCGATGAGCTGCGGCCCCAGGGATTCGCCGCCACTGGCCACCGAGACCAGGCCCAGGCGGCCATGAGCGGCAGGGTTCTGCAGGGTCCGCAGCATCTTCAGGGCGGTGGGGGGCAGAAAAGTGTGGCTGACTTTGTACCTGGACATCAATTGCCAGGCGACGGCGGGGTCGAATTTCGTCAAACGGCAGGCCAGCACGGCCACCCCGTGGTGCCAGGCGGGCATCAGGACGTCCAGCAGCCCGCCGATCCAGGCCCAGTCGGCTGGGGTCCACATCAGGGTGGCGCGCGCGGGAAAGAAATTATGGGACATTTCCACCCCCGGCAGGTGGCCCAGCAGCACCCGGTGGGCGTGCAGCGCGCCCTTGGGCTTGCCGGTGGTCCCAGAGGTATAGATGATGAGCGCAGGGTCGTCGGCGGCCGTGTGTTCGGGGATGAAGCCCAGATCATCCTGTGCCTCGATGGCACCCCAGAACGAGGCGTCACCCGCCGGCGCGTCGATGTCCAGCACACAGCCCAGATCCGGCAGATCCTGGCGGATCGTGGCGATCTTGCCCAGGCCCTCGGTGTGGGTGATCAGTGCGCGCGCGCCCGAATGGCTCAGACGGTACTGCAATGCGTCCGTGCCGAACAGCGTGAACAGGGGGACGGCGATGGCGCCGAGCTTGTACGCGGCCAGGTGGGCCAGCGCTGTTTCCAGCGACTGCGGCAACAGAATGCCCACCCGATCCCCCCGGGACACGCCCCGGGCGCGCAGCGCCAGCGCCAGTCGATCGGACCAGTGCTTGAGCTGGTCGAAGGTATAGTGCCGCGCCGGCGCGTCGCCGCGATCCACGATCAGTGCGGTGCGTCCGCGGCCATCGGCCCAGCGGTCGCAGACGTCCACGCCGATGTTGTAGTGCTCCGGCACGGCCCAGGTGAATGCGTCCCGGGTCCGCCGGTAGTCGCCTTGCGGGTGCAGCATGATGTCTCCTCATCGTTATGCCCCGCAGTCTGGGCGGGGGATTCTGTCCAGAACATGGTACAGCGGGGCCATGCCGCTCGCCAGCGCGGATTGCGACATTCATTTCCGGTTCATGCGCTTCCTGATATCGTAGGGGTCATCGATCGAACATGGGGATTTCGCAATGCTTCGCCACGCTATGTGGGCGGTCGCCCTGGCCCTGGGGCTCTGGGCCTCGGGGGCCGGCGCGCACAATCACGACCGGGACATGGCCGAACGCCTGCAGGCCCTGGGCGAGGTCAAGCCGCTGCAGGATGTGCTCGCGCAGGTGGCGCGTGATTATCCGGGGCAGGTCCTGAAAGTCTCTTTCGAGCAGGAAGACGAAGACGACAGCTGCCTCAAATGCCGTGGCCTCTGGATCTATGAACTGAAACTGCTGCTGGACCAGGGGCAGCTGGCTAAACTCAAGATCGATGCCCGCACTGGCGAAACCCTGTGGGTGGGTACGCGGCCGCTGCGGCGCGGCGGGAGGCGCTGATGAGACTGCTGCTGGTCGAAGATGAACCCTTGCTGGTTGCGCAGCTGAAGGCCGCGCTGGAAAAATCCGGCTATGTGGTCGATACGGCAACCGATGGCCTGGATGCCGAGCATCTGGGGATGACCGAACCCTATGATCTGGTGGTGCTGGATCTGGGCCTGCCCGGGCGGGATGGGCTTTCGGTCCTGCGGTCCTGGCGCGGGGCGGATCGGACCATGCCGGTGCTGATTCTGACGGCGCGTGACAACTGGCACGACAAAGTGGCCGGCATCGACGCCGGTGCCGACGACTATTTGACCAAGCCCTTTCACCAGGAAGAACTCGAGGCCCGCGTGCGTGCGTTGCTGCGCCGCGCTGGCGGACATGCTTCGGCCGACATCCGTTGCGGTCCCCTGGTGCTGGATACGCGCCAGTCCCGCGTGCTGCTGGACGATGTGCCGCTGGATTTGACCAGCCATGAATACCGGGTGCTGGCCTATCTGCTGATGCACCAGGACGAAGTCGTGTCCCGGAGCCAGCTGGTGGAACATATCTATGCCCAGGATTTCGACCGCGATTCGAACACGATCGAAGTCTTCATCGCCCGCCTGCGGCGCAAGATCCCCCCGAACCTGATCCAGACCGTGCGCGGCCTGGGCTACCGCCTGTCGGCCTCGCCCCAATGTTGAAACAGCAGCAGCGTTCGCTGCGCCTGCGCCTGTTGGCGGTCACCCTGGCCTGGACGCTGCTGAGCGTGGCGCTGGCCGGCTGGGGCATCCAGCGCCTGTTCCGCCAGCATATCCTGTCGCAGCTGCAGTCCGAACTGAATATCCATCTGGACCAGTTGACTGCCGCGCTGCAGGTAGATGAACAGGGACAGGTGTCCCTGGCAAACCAGCCGACCGACCCGCGTTTCAGTCATCCTTTTTCTGGCCTGTATTGGCAGATTTCCGTTCCGGGCGAAGCCGCGCGCTTTGCCCAGCTGATGCGCTCGCGTTCCTTGTGGGATGCCCATCTGCTGGACAGGGTCAGTGGCCTGAAGCCTGGGCATGATGTGGTGGCGCAGGTCCCTGGCCCCGGCGGCAAGCCGCTGCGGATGCGGCTGCGTGTGGTGCGCCCTGCCGAAGGTCCGCTCGATACGCTGGTTCTGTCGGTGGCGGCCGACGAGGCCCTGTGGGCCGAACCTGTCAGCCATTTCGATCGCATGTTGGCGGTGGCGCTGGGCATTCTGGCGCTGGGCATGGCGGCGGCTGCCTGGATGCTGGTCAGTTTCGGGCTGCGTCCCCTGGCGCGGTTGCGCGAACGGCTGGTTGCGCTGCGCGAAGGTCGGGCAGATCGCATCGAGGGCGGGTTCCCCATGGAAGTCCAGCCGCTGGTCGAGGATTTCAACCTGGTGCTCAGCCGCAACACGGAAAGCCTGGAACGGGCCCGCATGCAGGCCGGCAATCTGGCGCATGCCCTGAAGACCCCGCTGGCCGTGATGGCCAATGCCGCCCGGGCGGATGATCCCGCGCTGCCGCGCCTGGTGACCGAGCAGGTCGAAGCCGCCCGCCGCCAGGTGGATTACCATCTGGCCCGCGCCCGTGCTGCAGCGGCCGTGCGCGTGACCGGCTTGCGCAGTCCGATCCTGCCCTTGTTGCAGGGGTTGGTGCGTGTCATGGATCGTGTCCATGCCGAGCGCGGGTTGGTCTATGACCTGAGCGGCGTGTCCGGTGATCTGGCATTTCGTGGCGAGGCCCAGGATTTTCAGGAAATCCTGGGCAATGTGCTGGACAATGCGGGTAAATGGGCGCGCCGGCAGGTGCGGGTCACGGCCCGCCGCCAGGACGGCGCACTGTCGATCTGGGTCGAGGACGATGGCCCTGGCCTGAGTCCGGAACGGGCCGAAATGGTGTTCGAGCGGGGCCGGCGTGCAGATGAACGCATGCCTGGATCCGGGCTGGGATTGGGGATCGTGCGCGATCTGGCCGATCTGTATGGTGGTTGGGCACGGATCGAAGCCGGGGACCTGGGTGGGGCGCGGGTCGTGATCACCCTGCCGGCGGCTTAGGGGGAACCTGACCTCTGGATCAGAGGTTCCTTAGCGCAGCGCTGGGCGCGTCCTTGCGCAACGCGGCCCGTCCGATTCGTCCGCGCGGGGGTCAGTTCCAGCGGCCGTTGCGGCCGCCCAGGCTGTAGGCACCTGCGCCGAACAGGGTGACGGCCAGACTGGCGGTCAGGTACAGGCCTTGCAGTTCCAGCGCCCAGCCGCCGCCTTTACCCAGGTCGAACAGCTGATGCATATGGACCAGGCCGAAGACGAACAGCATGTTCACCACGGCGAGCAGGCCACCCAGGCGGGTGAATAGCCCCAGGATGATCAGGACCGGGGCGAGGACTTCGCCGATGTAGACCCCGTAAGCCAGGAAACCTGGCCAGCCGCGCTGGCCAAGCAGGTTCACGATCCAGCCTACGCCGCCGTCCAGCTTGGACAGACCGTGCAACAGCAGCAGGATGCCCAGCCCCAGGCGCAGGACCAGCCTGCCTAGATCGTCGTACGTGGAAGAAGGCATGGTGGTGTCCTTGATCGTGAATGGTCGGGGCGACATGATTCGAACATGCGACCCTCTGCTCCCAAAGCAGATGCGCTACCAGACTGCGCTACGCCCCGACTGGACCGCAAATTCTACCATGGGGCGGCCGGTCCTGGCGGGTTTGGGCCCCAGGTCGATTCAGTCGGGCAGCCGCAGTTCCGGCAGGGTGTGCGCGCGGTGGCGGTAGGCCCAGGTCGGCCACAGGGCGTGGGCCAGGGCGATGCGTCCGAGTGCCGGGTCCGGGGCCAGCGGGGTGTAGCTGTCCGGTGCGGCGTAGCGGTAGAAATGCGCCGGCTGGTGCGGTTCCAGGACGGCCAGGATGTCGTCCCGCAGGTAGCCGTAGTGTTCCTCGTACTGCATCATGGCGCGCCCGCCGCCGTTTGCGTGGGTCAGATCGTGGCCGATCATGGGGTGGGCGTCATCGATGCCGATCAGCGACAGCAGGGTCGGCGGCAGGTCGATCTGGCTGATGATGCGGGTGTCGCGGCGCGGTTCGATGCCGGCGCCCAGGATCAGGGCCGGGATGTGGAAATGACGCAACGGGATGCGCTGGGCCCCGCCGACGCGGGCATCGTGGTCGGCCACGACCAGGAACACCGTGTCGTTCCAGTAGGTGCTGGTGCGGGCCTGTTCGAAGAAACGGCCGATGGCCCAGTCCGCGTAGCGCACCGTATTTTCGACCGTGGCAGGGTCGCCTTCGACCGGGATGCGGCCGGCGGGATATTCCCAGGGCGTGTGATTGCTGACGGAAAACGCCAGGTGCAAGGTGGGCTGTTCGCCGCCTTGCGACAGCAGGGCGTGCAGCTTGTTGAACATGTCCTCGTCGCTGGCGCCCCAGGTGCCGACGAAAGCGGGTGCATCGAAGGTCGGCAGGTCGTGCAGTTCGTCAAAGCCGTTGCCCAGGAAAAAGCTTTTCATATTGTCGAAATGGGCTTCGCCGCCGTAGATGAAGCGCGAGCGATAGCCATGTCGTTTCAGCAACTGGGCCAGGGTGAAGAACCGGCTCTGGGCATCGCCCAGGCGCAGGGCGGCATCCGACAGCGTGGGGGGGAAACCGGCGGTGACGGCCTCCAGGCCGCGCACCGAGCGGGTGCCGGTGGCGTAGGCGCGGGTGAAATTCCAGCCCTCGGCGGCCAGCCGGTCCAGGCAGGGCGTCAAGCCCGCGCCGCCCAGGTTGCCGATGTACTGGGCGCCCAGGCTTTCCTCGACGATCAGCACCAGATTGCGGGGGCGTGCCGGCCGCTGGCTGGGGTGCTGGACATGCAGGGTCGGGATATCCGCCGGACCGGGCGGAATACCGGCCTGTTGCTGGATGATCGCCTGCAGTTCGGCATCGGGCAGATCGCCGTAGACATCGGCAGCCGAGCGTTCGTTCTTGATGGCGTACAGGGCGAACAGCACGCTGTACAGGGATGTCAGGGGCAGGGTATTGAGCAGACTGTCGCCGCACCAGGCCGCCGAGGCGGGATTGATCGGCCGGTGGCCCAGCGTCCCCCGGATGGCCAGGACGATGGCGGCCGCAAAGACCAGCGTGGCCAGGATTCGCCAGGGCCAGGCGGGCAGGGTGTCGGGCGGCGCTGCGGCAAACAGCGTATGGCCCAGCCAGGCGGCCAGCCCCAGCCCCACGGCAGCGGTCAGCAGGACCAGTTTGTAGCCTTTCCACAGCATGCCGAAGACTTCTTTGGGGTATTTCAGATAGTCGACGTACAGGCGGTTGGGACGGCTGTCGTATTCCAGGATGAACTGTGGCGTGGAGATTTCCAGCAGCACGAACAGCAGCCAGACCGCTTGCAGCCACAGGCCGGTCAGGAAGATGGCGCCGGGACGGTCACCCAGCCAGGGCGCCAGCAGCAGCGGGATTCCGGCCCACATGGCAATCTGGTTCAGGTCGATGCGCAGGCCCCAGCGAAAGATCGGCCAGGGGCCGCCCGCCGCCCGTACCCGGGGCCACAGCCAGAGAGTCAGCAGCAGGCGGCTGAGGGTCAGCAGCGCCAGGGATGCCAGGGCGAAAACCCCGATCTGGGTCAACATGGAATGGTTTCCTCAGGGGACCAGTGCAAGGCCGATGCGCAATTGCGGAGAGAGTTTCCGATCATAGTCCAGCAGGGTTTCGCCGTACCCTCGGAAATATTGCACGTACAGATGGCCGTTCATGTGCAGAAAGGTGCGCTTCAGCGGCCAGGCGGCTTCCAGCTGGGTGGCGTTGCGACCCTGGGTGCCCTGGCGGTACAGGCCCGACAGGACCAGGCCGTCATCCTGGGCCCAGCGCAGTTTCCAGTCCACGTAGCCCAGTGCATTGCGGTAATCCATGTCGCGGTCGGTCCAGACGTAATACTTGAAGCGCGGCATGAAACTGAGCGTGCTGCCGCCGTCGAAGCGGTAATCGACCTGTGGCTGGATGTAGAGATCATTCAGGGAACGGGAATCTTCTTCGTCCTTGCCATTGGATTTATGTTCGAAACCCGTGTTCAGCCCCAAGGACCAGCGCTTGTCGGCTGTGGACCAGATCGCGTCTCGCGCCCAGAACAGACTGGGGTTGTAGGTGGTGTCCACGAAGGGAATGGAATCGGAATGCAGGTCCCACAGGGCGGTCTGGGTATAGCCGAAATACCAGTTGTCCATGAAACCGGGATGGGCGGGATCGTCCGGGCTGAACAGGCGGTATTTGAAGCTGACCTGGAAACGGGCATTGGCGCCATCACGATGGCCGACGGCGAAATAGATCGGCTCGTAAGGGGAAATCGCGTTGCGGAACGTGTCAAAGGGCGACAGGCCGTTGGTGGACGTGGCTGCTGCCGGACCGGTCGCGGGAGGGGCAGATGGAATGGCGGTTGTTCCGGGGGTGTCTGTGCCCAGCGCGGCAACCTGCGTGCCAGGCAGTGCGCCAGCCCCCACTTGCAGCGCCAGCAATGTGTCGGCCGCGCCGTCCAGGCGCAGGGTCAGCAGGCCGTGCGCGCCGGCGGGGACCTGGCCGCTCCAGGCCATGCGGGTGAAGGTATTGGCGGGCAGGTCGATGGCGTCGGGCGAGGTCCGCAACTGAAAGCGCGCGGGCGTGACCTGCCCCTGGGCATCCACCCATTGCCCGGTCAGTTCCCGTGCGACCGGGCTGGACAGCGCCGCGCCGGTGTCGTTCGTCAACAGGCCTTCCAGTTCGATCTGCACGCCGGGCTGGGACTGCGTCTGGGTCAGCCGGTACGACAGGCCCGCGTGGGCCGTGCTGGCCGCCAGGCAGAGGCTGCCGAGAGCGAAGAACACAAAGGGGCGCAGACCTGTGTGGCGAAGGCAAGGCATGATGTTGAAATCAAGAGCAGGGACGTGCCCGGAACTTTAGCATTTGCGCGCCGGACGCACGTTTCCTGGTGTGTCTGCGGCAGGCCGGGGGTGGCCCGCCCTGCAGGAGTCGAACCTGCGACCTACGGCTTAGAAGGCCGTTGCTCTATCCAGCTGAGCTAAGGGCGGTCGGATCACGCGCTTGAGGGTTTTCTGCCCCGCCTGGGCGATGGCCCGTGCGCGCGGCGCGCGTGCGAAGCGAGGATTTTAACGTGCATCCCGAGGCTCGGTATTTTCCCTGAGGGCGAAACAGATTCTGGTGGCTGTAAGGCCCCCGTAAGGTCGGGTTTTTATCGTGCTCTGCACTATACGACCCATCAGGAGACAAACATGGGAGACAAGCAGACACAAGCCATCGTGTCGAACCCGAAATACCAGTATCTGCGGCGGACACGGCTGCGCTACGGCTGGACGCTGGCGGTGGTGATGCTGGTGGTCTACTACAGCTTCATCGGGGTGATTGCGTTTGACAAGGAACTGTTCGCCCTGCGGCTGAGCGAAGGCGTCATGACCTGGGGTATCCCGGTCGGTTTTGGCGTCATCGTGTTCAGCGTGCTGATCACCGGCCTGTACGTGCGCCGCGCCAATGGGGAATTCGATCGCCTGACCCGCGAAATCGTCCAGGAGGCCGGCCAATGAATCGCAAGATGACCCGCGCGCTGGGCGCGCTGACCCTGGTGTCCCTGGTCTCGACGGCCCAGGCTGCTGGCGGCGATCTGGGCGAACTGCAACAGCAGCCCACCAATTGGACCGCCATCGCCATGTTCGGCCTGTTCGTGATCCTGACGCTGTGGATCACGAAATGGGCGGCGGCCCGGACCCGTTCCGCTGCCGATTTCTACACCGCCGGCGGGGGCATCACCGGCTTCCAGAACGGCTTGGCAATTGCCGGCGACTACATGTCCGCCGCCTCGTTCCTGGGCATTTCCGCCGCCGTGATGATCAATGGCTACGATGGCCTGATCTATTCCATCGGCTTTCTGGTGGGCTGGCCCATCCTGACCTTCCTGATGGCCGAGCGCTTGCGCAACCTGGGCAAATTCACCTTTGCCGACGTGGCGGCCTATCGCTTCAGGCAGGGGCCGATCCGGGCCTTTGCGGCCTCGGGTACCCTGGTCGTGGTGGCGTTCTACCTGATCGCCCAGATGGTCGGCGCTGGCCAGCTGATCAAGCTGTTGTTCGGCCTGGAATACTGGGTCGCCGTGGTCGTGGTCGGGGTGCTGATGATGATCTACGTGCTGTTTGGCGGCATGACGGCCACCACCTGGGTGCAGATCATCAAGGCGGCCCTGCTGCTGGGCGGCGCGACCTTCATGGCCCTGATGGTGCTGGCGCATTATGGCTTTTCGCCGGAACGCCTGTTTGCTGCGGCAGTCGAGGTCAAGACGCTGGCGGCCCTGAACGCCGGCCAGGACTCGGCCCAGGCCAGTGCGCAGGGGCAGTCCATCATGGGGCCGGGCAATTTCATCAAGGATCCGATCAGCGCGATTTCCTTTGGCATGGCGCTGATGTTCGGCACGGCTGGCCTGCCGCACATCCTGATGCGTTTCTTCACCGTGCCCGATGCGCGCGAGGCCCGCAAATCCGTATTCTGGGCGACGTCCTGGATCGGTTATTTCTACATCCTGACCTTCATCATCGGTTTTGGCGCCATCGTGCTGGTGTCCACCAATCCGCAGTTCCTGGATGCGGCGGGCGCCCTGATCGGCGGCGGCAACATGGCGGCGGTGCACCTGGCCGATGCCGTGGGCGGCAATGTGTTCCTGGGCTTCATGTCGGCGGTGGCCTTTGCCACGATCCTGGCGGTGGTGGCCGGGCTGACCCTGTCGGGCACATCGGCCGTCTCGCACGACATCTACGCGACCTTGGTCAAGGGCGGCAACGCCACCCGCGAACAGGAAATGAAGGTCGCCAAGATCACCACGGTGGTGCTGGGGATCGTGGCCGTGGTGCTGGGCATTGCCTTTGAAAAGCAGAACATCGCCTTCATGGTGTCACTGGCCTTTGCGGTGGCGGCCTCGGCGAATTTCCCGGTGCTGTTCATGTCGGTGCTCTGGAAAGGCTGCACCACGCGCGGCGCCATGATCGGCGGTTTTGCCGGCCTGATCAGCGCGGTGGCCCTGACGGTGGTGTCGCCGTCGGTCTGGGAAGCGACCCTGGGCAATCCGGCCGGATCGGCCTGGTTTCCCTACGCGTCCCCGGCGCTGTTTTCCATGACGATCGGTTTCGTGTCGATCTGGCTGTTCTCGGTCACTGACCGCAGCGAACGCGCCCGCATCGACCGGGCCGGCTTCGAGGCGCAGACCGTGCGCAGCGAAACCGGCATCGGTGCGGCGGCTGCCAGCGCGCACTGATCCCTGGGGAGCCTCTGAACCAGGACACTAGGCCCGGGCGGCTTGTTCCAGCGCCTGGGCCAGGTCGGCCTTCAGGTCGTCCACGTGTTCGACCCCCACGGACATGCGGATGAAATTCGGCTCGATACCGGCAGTTTTCATCTCGTCCTCGGTCATGGAACTGGCCCACATGGACGCGGTATGCACCGCCAGGGTTTCGACCCCGCCCAGGCTGACGGCCTGGGTCGCCAGCCGCAGCGCGGTCACGAAACGCTGGGTGGCGGCGTAGCCCCCCTTGATCGAATAGGCCACCACGGCGCCGAAGCCGCGCATCTGGCGGGTCGCCAGGGCGTGCTGGGGATGGCTGTCCAGGCCGGGATAGAAGACCTGTTCGACTTCGGGACGGGTTTCCAGCCATTGCGCCAGCGCCAGGGCGTTGGCATTGATGCGTTCCATGCGCAGCGACAGCGTGCGCAGGCCGCGCAGCAGCAGCCAGGCGTCCATGGGCGACAGGACGGCGCCCAGGGTGACGTGCATTTTCCAGATCGTCTCCGCCAGTGCATTGCTGCAGCAGATGGCGCCGGCCATCAGGTCGTGGTGCCCGCCCAGGTATTTGGTGGCGCTGTGCACCACGATGTCGATGCCCAGATCGTGGGGGCGCTGGTTCAGCGGCGAGGCAAAGGTGTTGTCGGCCACGGTCAGAATGCCGCGCGCGCGGGCGATCTCGGCGACGGCGGCCAGGTCCGTGATGGACAGGCTGGGGTTGACCGGCGTTTCCACCATGATCAGTTTCGTGTCCGGGCGTAGCACGGCGCGCAGGCTGTCCAGATCCGTCTGATCGAAAAAACTGACCTGCACGCCGTAGCGGGGCAGGATTTCCGAGAACAGCTTGGCGGTGCTCATGTAGTGGCGTTGCTGGGCCACGACATGGTCGCCGGCCTGGAGCAGCGCCAGGATGGTGGTGCAGATGGCACCCATGCCTGAACCCGTCAGCAGCGCGCTTTCCGTGCCTTCCAGGCCCGCCAGGATGGCCTCGACGCGCTTGTGCACCGGGTTGCCGTGGCGCGTGTAGAAGGTCGCGGGCCGGGCGGTGGTTGCCATGGCCGAGAACTGCTCGGCGGTTTCGGCGCGAAAGGTCGCGCTGTAGTGGATCGGCGAGACGACGTCGGCGCCGTGGCTGCAGACGGCATCGCCGTGCAGCACCAGAGTCTGTTCACGCCAGGCGGGCGTGTCGCTGGAATCGGGCCGGGACGGGTTCATGGAAGCGGGCTCCTGCGCAGTGGGGACGGGAGCCCATCATACGCCCAGGCCGCCGTTGCGGTCTGCCCGAGGGGTCAGAGATAGGGGCTGGCCAGCCAGATGACCCGGTTGCGCAGCCGTTTCAGGTAGGGCATGGCGTTCAGGGCTTCCAGGGTCACGCGTTCGGATTGCGCGATGTCCGCGTCGATGCGCTGCGCGATTTGCGTGGCCAGGGCGCGGTCGTAGATTTCCATGTCCAGTTCGAAATTCAGGCGCAGGCTGCGGGGATCCAGATTGGATGAGCCGACATAGGACCAGGCGCCGTCGATGGTCAGCAGTTTGGAATGATCGAAGTTCTTGTGGCAGCGCCAGATGCGGCAGCCGCCTTCCAGGACCTGGGCGAGCTGGGCGGTCATGGCGTAGTTCACCAGCCGCAGGTTGTTGCGTCCCGGGATCACGATATCCACCTGGATGCCGCGCCGCGCGGCGGTGTTCAGCGCGCCGATCAGGACCTGGTCGGGCAGGAAATAGGGTGACTGGATGCGCACGTGGTGCTGCGCCACAGCCAGGGCGCCCAGCAGCACACGATGCGTGGCCGCCATGAAACGGTCGGGGCTGCTGCGGATGCAGCGCGCCGGCACCCGGGGCTCTGGGGGCAGGGAAGAGACACAAGTCCAGTCTTCGATGAGCAGGCGTTCGCCGGTTGCGAATTCCCAGTCATTGGCAAAGACGGCGAACAGTTGGGTCGCCAGCGGGCCTTCGATGCGGAAATGCGTGTCGATGTCCGCCCGCCGTCCTGCCAGGGATGCCATGAAACTTTCGCGGATGTTCATGCCGCCCATGAAGCCCAGATGGCCATCGACGAACAGGATCTTGCGGTGGCTGCGCAGGTTGGCGTAGGCCGAACGCAGGCCCAGCGGATTGGTCATGAAGCGGTCGGCGCGGATGCCGTTGCGTTCCAGCAGGCGCAGAATGGGGGGGCGGGAATAGCGCGCGCCGACGGCATCGATCAGCACCCGGATTTCGATGCCGCGTTCCTGTGCGCGTCGCAGGGCATCGACAAAACGCAGGCCGATGCGGTCGTGGTCGAAGATGTAGCTTTGCAGCGCGATGCAGTGCTGGGCTTCGTCGATGGCCTGCAGCATGGCCGGATAGGCCTGGTCGCCGCTGTCGAGCAGGGTGATGTGGTTGCCGCCCTGCAGGGGAAACCGGCTGACCTGATCGCACAGGACGCGCAGTGAGGCGAACTGCGGGGCGGACACTGGGCCGACGTTGCCGAAGGTCGGGTGCGCGCTGTTGACGTAGTCCTTGATCAGGCGGCTGCGCTGGGCGGACATCTGGTCGTGGCGGATGCGGTTGATGCCTGCGACCAGATACAGGAAGGCGCCTACGAATGGCGACATCAGGATGACGCCGACCCAGGCGATGGCCGCGCGCACGTCGTTTTTCTGCATGGCCGCCTGGGCGGCGACGACCAGGCTGAAGGCCAGGGACAGCAGCGCCGCCAGGTGCGGCCAGTATTCGCGCAGGAAGTCGGTCAGGATGTTCATGGCCGGTGGCGCAGGGAATCGAACCAGTCCGGGTTCGGCCGACCGGTGGCGGCATATTGCTGGTTGCGGGAATTCGAACGCCAGACGCCGCCGCCGATGCCGGGCACGGGTTCGGTGCGGTACCAGTACCAGCGCCCGTCAGCGTCCTGCGCACACCAGTCCCAGCCTGCGGGGGCCAGGGACCAGTCGGGGGCGGTGTCGGGGACGAGAGAGGTGTTCATGGCGTGTTCCGGGCTGCGGCCGCCCGCGCACCCGGTGGCGTGCCGGGCCGTCAGTCGGCTGCGATCAGATTCTGCCGAATCTTGTCATACCCCAGATTGAAAAGAAAGCCGTAGGGCAGATAGAACAGCACGAAACCGATGTCCAGCAGCAGGGCCTGCCAGATCGAAATGTGCAGCCACCAGGCCACGAAGGGGATGGCGATCAGGATCAGGCCGCCTTCGAAACCAAAGGCGTGCGCCACCCGGATGCCATAGGTGCGGTCGAATCCGACGCGTGCCTGCAGGCGGTCGAACAGCCAGTTGTAGAGCATGTTCCAGAGGACGGCGATGGTGGCGACGACGGCGGTGAGCACGCCCATGTCAAAGAGACCGTGCCCGGTGATCCAGGCGGCCAGGGGCGCGGAAATGCCGATGGCGAGGATTTCGAACGCCAGCGCGTGAAAGACGCGTTCGGACAACGGGCGGTCGTGGATCTGCATGAATGCGGTTCGGGTTCGCTGCGGCGGTGTCGTCACCGCGTGGATGCGATCGGACAGGGTCGTCCCCGCCAGCCCATGAAGGGAAATGTGGGGTGACCGATGGGACTCGAACCCACGACGACCGGAATCACAATCCGGGACTCTACCAACTGAGCTACGGTCACCACTCAGAGAAAAGGAATTCTAGCATGCCTGAAATCCTTTTGCAGACTGCGTTTCGGCGCTTGATCGCTGCTGCGTTTTAGGTCATGTTATCGGTTGCGAACAAGGAGCCCGCTCATGGCACAGATCTTCGTCGTTCATCCCGAAAATCCGCAATCCAGGCTGCTGCAGCAGGCTGGCGACCTGCTGGCCCAGGGCGGGCTGGTGGCCGTTCCCACCGATTCCAGCTATGCCGTCGTGGCGCGTCTGGACGACAAGGACGCAGCCGAACGTCTGCGCCGGCTGCGCGGGCTGGACGAACGTCACCACCTGACGCTGCTGTGCCGCGATCTGGCCGAAATCAGCCATTTCGCCAAGGTTGACAACCCCCAGTACCGCCTGTTGAAACTGGCCACCCCGGGGCCCTGGACCTTCATCCTCGAAGCCACCCGGGAAGTCCCCCGGCGCGTTTCGCACCCTTCGCGCAAGACCATCGGCATCCGCGTGCCCGACCATCGGGTGGCGCTCGCCCTGATCGAGGCCGCCGGTTCGCCGCTGCTGTCGACCACCCTGATTCCCCGCGACGAGACCCTGCCCCTGAATGATGCCCAGGATATCGTCAGCCGCTACCAGCATGATCTGGCGGCCATCGTCGATGGCGGATCCTGCCCCTTCGAACCCACCACGGTCATCGACCTGACCTCGGATATTCCCCAGGTCGTGCGTGTGGGACGCGGTGATCCGGCCACGCTGGGGTTGTCCTGACCGTCCAAACGGTTATGCTTGTCGGCCCAGCTGGCCGCCGGCCGGCATTTGAAACGTTCGAATCCCTGTGGACAATCTGATCCAGACCATCGCGGTCTACGCTTTGCCGGTCCTGTTTGCCATTACCCTGCACGAAGCCGCGCACGGCTACGTTGCGCGCTACTTTGGCGATCCTACGGCTGCCCAGGCCGGCCGCATCAGCCTGAACCCGCTGCGGCACATCGATCCGATGGGCACCATCGTCGTGCCGCTGGTCCTGCTGTTTGCCACCAAGCTCATGGGCGGTGGGCTGCTGTTCGGCTGGGCCAAGCCCGTGCCGGTCAACTGGGGACGCCTGCGCCGGCCCAAGCACGACATGCTGTGGGTGGCGCTGGCCGGGCCGGCATCCAATCTGCTGATGGCCATTGGCTGGGTGCTGTTCCTGCGGCTCATGCTGTCGCTGGAACTGATCGTCGGCCCGCAGGATTTCTGGGCGCTGATGGCCCAGGCCGGGGTTCAGGTCAATCTGATCCTGATGGCGCTCAATCTGCTGCCCTTGCCGCCACTGGATGGGGGGCGGATCGTCTTCAGCCTGCTGCCTGCGCGCCTGGCCTGGCGCTATGGCCGCATCGAACCCTACGGGCTGGTGATCCTGATCGTGCTGATGATGCTTGGCTGGCTCTGGCCCCTGATGCTGCCGCTCCTGAAACTGGGGCAATGGGTCGTTGGCGGATTTTTGTAGATTGGCGGTCCGAATCCGGTAAACTTGGCGTTTTGTTCCGCTCGGGGGCTTGCCCGGGCGTCTTGCGGAGACATCCCTCATCATGGCCGGCTCGGATTCATCGACCCCAGTCTTTCAGGGCAGCATGGTTGCCCTGGTCACGCCCATGCATCCCGATGGGCAACTGGACCTGGAAGCCTTCCGGAAACTGATCGACTGGCACGTCGAACAGGGCACCGACGCGCTGGTGGTCGTCGGCACCTCGGGTGAATCGCCCACGGTGACCATCCAGGAACAGGCAGAACTCATCGAACTGGCCGTGCGCCATGCCGATGGCCGCATTCCCGTGATCGCGGGCACCGGGGGCAATTCCACGGCCGAGGCCATCGAACTGCAGCGCCATGCCTATGCCGCCGGCGCGGCCGCCGGCCTGACGGTCGTGCCCTATTACAACAAGCCCACCCAGGAAGGCCTCTATCAGCATTTCCGCGCCATCGCCGAATCCTGCGACCTGCCCAGCATCCTGTACAACGTGCCGGGCCGCACCGTCGCGGATCTGTCCAACGAGACCATCCTGCGCCTGGCCCAGGTGCCCGGAATCATCGGCGTCAAGGACGCCACTGGCAACATCGCCCGGGGTGCCCAGCTGATTGCGGCGGCACCAGAAGGCTTTCACGTCATCAGCGGCGATGACCCCACCGCTGCGGCGCTGATCCTGTTGGGTGGCCAGGGCAATATTTCCGTGACCGCCAATGTCGCACCGCGCCTGATGCACGAACTGTGCGCCGCCGCGCTGCGGGGCGATGTGCCCCAGACGCGGCACCTGAACAACCGGCTGGCGACCCTGAACCGTGTGCTGTTCCTGGAAGCCAACCCCATCCCCGTCAAATGGGCGGTTGCCGAAATGGGCTTGACCCAGCTGGGCTACCGCCTGCCACTGACCCCTTTGTCCGATTCGCTTCGCGCCGTCGTGCGCCAAGCCCTGATTGAAGCAGGTTCCCTGTGATGATGAAACGCATGCCGTTTGCCCGGACCAGTCTGATGCTGGCGGGTCTGCTGTTCCTGTCTGCCTGCTCGACCATTGGCCAGCTGACTGGCCAGACCGAGTCCATCGAATACAAGAGCACGGTCACGGGTGAACCGCTGTCGATTCCGCCCGATCTGACCCAGGCCAACAAGAACACGCATTACGTCGCGCCCGAAGGGGTCGCGCGGCTCAGCGACTACCGGGCCAGCCAGGGCGCGCAGAGCACGAACCCGGCCGACCGGGTGCTGCCCCAAACGCCCGGCATCGAAGTCATGCGCGATGGCACGCTGCGCTGGCTGGTCGTCAGCGAAGCCGCTGAAAACCTGTACCCCAAGATCATCGAATTCTGGGGTGAACAGGGCTTCACCATCCATTCCCAGAATCCACAGGCGGGCCTGATCGAAACCGACTGGGCCGAAAACCGCGCCAAGATCCCGGAAGGCTGGCTGCGCAGCGCCCTGGGCAGCGTGCTGGATCAGGTCTTCGACAGCGGTGAACGCGACCGTTTCACGACGCGCCTGGAACGCATGAATGGCAAGACCGAGGTCTACATCAGCCACCAGCACATGGAAGAAACCCCCACGGGAGACGGCACGGCCTTCAAATGGGTCTTCGGCAAAGAAGACCCGGGCCTGAACGCCGCCATGCTGGCGCGCCTGATGGTCTACCTGGGTACCGATCAGCAGCAGGCCGCCCAGAAGGTCAAGGCGGCCGAGGCTGGTGCCGGCCAGGACGTCGCCGCCCGGATTTCCCAGGAGCAGGATTTCCTGACGGTCGGCGAACCTTTCGACCGGGCCTGGCGCCGTGTGGGCGTGGCCATCGATTCGGCCCGCTTCACGGTCGAGGATCGCAACCGCGAACAGGGCGATTACTACATCCGCTACCTGGATACCGATACGGGCGAAAAGATCGAGCAGCAGACGTTCTTTGGTCGCTTGTTCGGTACCCGCAATACGGCCGAACCCCAGAAACTGCGCATCCATCTGGCCCAGCAGGGCGATGGCACCCAGGTCAGCGTGCGCGACGAAAACGGTCAACCCAAGACCGACGCCACGGCAAAACGCATCCTGTCGGTGCTGGCGAAAAATCTGCGCGAGGCCCAGTAATTCCCCATTGCATGCCGTCGCAGCAAACACAGGGCCGGGACTGAAAATCCCGGCCCTGTGGCTTTGAAGGCCGTGGATCCAAGACCTGCTGCACTCAGAAAGGCCGATGCCGGCACACGCCGGGCTCAGGCAACTGCCTGCGGCCGGATGTTTTCTGGATGATGCGCCGATGGCGTGCGCAGCGTCTCGCCGAACCAGGCCAGGTCCATGCCCAGGGCAGCGGTTGCGCCGACGATCAACAAGGCGGGCGCCTGGATCGCATGGCGGCGCGCTGCGTCCACGACCGTGTCCAGTGTGGCATGCAGGGTGCGTTGCTCTGGCCGCGAACCATGTTCCACCAGTGCGCACGGCAGTCCGGGATCGTGGCCTGCGGCCAGCAGCTGTGCACGTAGCGCGGGCAGGCGTTGCACCCCCATGTAGTAGACCTGGGTCCGGCTGTCGGCACCATCCGGGCAGGATGATCCGACCGTCTCGCCGGTCTGCTGCTGCGCCGTAGCCAGGGTCAGGGATTGGGCATGGTTGCGGTGCGTCAGCGGAATGCCGGCGTAGGCGCCGCAGGCCAGGGCAGCGGTGATGCCGGGCACGACTTCGTAGGCGATGCCGTGCCGTTTCAGATGTTGCAGTTCCTCGCCTCCGCGCCCGAAGACCAGGGGGTCGCCGCCCTTCAGGCGCACCACGCAGCGTCCCTGGCGTGCATGCGCGACCATCAGCGCGTGAATGCGGGCCTGGGTCGTTGCGTGCGGCCCGCCCGGGGCCTTGCCTACATCGATCACGTGCGCATCGCGCCGTGCCAGCGCCAGGACGGCGGGGCTGACCAGGCGGTCGGCCAGGATCACATCGGCTTCGTTCAGGGCGCGCAGGCCGCGCAGGGTCAGCAGGCCCGGGTCGCCGGGGCCGGCGCCGACCAGCAGCACTTTGCCCTTCGGAGGCGGGTTGGGGGTGGCCAGGGCCTGATCCAGCAGAGCTTCGGCTTGGCAGGGCTGGCCGCGCCGCAGGGCGCCCAGGACGGGGCCGTCCAGCAGCCAGTCATAGAAGTCCCGGCGGGGGCGCAAATGCGGCCGGGCCTGGCGGATCCGCACCCGATGGCGCCGGGCCAGATCCGCCAGGGCGCCCAGGGCCGGATCGAACATCGATTCGATGCGCTCGCGCAGGCGCCGGGCGATCACCGGCGCGGCACCGCCCGAAGCAATCGCGATGGTGATCGGAGACCGGTCCACGATGGCCGGCACCTGGACGCTGGACAGCGCCGGATCGTCCACGACATTGCAGAACAGCCGCCGGGTTGCGGCGGCGTCCGCGACCTGCTGATTCTGCGCGCGATCGCTGGTGGCGGCGACGACCAGCCAGGCCTGGTCCAACAGGGCGGGATCGAATTCCCCCAGCCGCAGTTCGATTTCGCCTGCCTGGGCGCGCGCCAGTACCTGGGGGTGGGCGGCATGCGCGCAGACGATGACCCGGGCGCCCGCCGCGCGCAGCAGCGTGATCTTGCGTTCGGCCACCAGGCCCGCGCCCACGACGACGGCCGTGCGGTCCCGCAGGTCGGCGAACAGCGGGAAATGATTCATGCGGCATCTGCCTTGCGGCGGGATCCGGCGCTGTGCGGGTCGCGCGCGTCTGCCTGGATCACGCCGGCGCGAACCAGGAAATCGCCGAAACCCTCGTCCGCCTGGCGCTCACGGGCGTACTGTCCGAACAGGGCATCCAGGCTGGACAGGATTTCGGTTTCGGTGATGTTTTCGCGGTAGACGACGTTCAGGCGTTCGCCGATGAAATCGGCCCCCAGGCGCAGGTCGTAGCGCCCCAGGGCGCGGCCCACCAGCGCGATCTCGCCCAGGTAGGGGCGCGAGCAGCCGTTCGGGCAGCCCGACAGGCGCAGCAGGATGGGCGCATCGCGCAGGCCATGCGAGTCCAGCAAGGCTTCCAGCTTGGGCAACAGGACGGGGGCGTAGCGCTCGCTTTCGGCCATGGCCAGGCCGCAGGTGGGCAGCGCGACACAGGCAATGTGATGGCGGCGGATGCCGCTCTGTGCCTTGTAGCCGTCCAGCCCGTATTCCGCGACCAGGGCGTCGATGGTGGCGCGGTCGGCCTCGTCCACATTGGCGATCACCAGATTCTGGTTGCAGGTCAGGCGGAATTCGCCCTTCAGGACGCGGGCGATTGCGCGCATCCCGGTCTGCAGGCGCAGGCCGTCCCGATCCCACAGGCGGCCCGAGGCGATATACAGCCCCAGGTGCCAGCGGCCGTCTTCGCCCCGAGCCCAGCCGTAGCGGTCGCCGTTGCGCTCGAACCGGTAGGGGCGCAGGGGTTCCAGGGGCACCCCCGTGCGCAGGCCGATCTGTTCGCGGAACCAGTCCACGCCCAGGCGGTCCACCGTGTATTTCAGGCGGGCATGCTGGCGTGCCTGGCGGTCGCCGTGGTCGCGTTGCAGCGTGACCACGGCCTCGGCCACGGCAATCACGTGTTCGGGCCGGGTGAAACCGATCAGCGTGCCCAGCCGGGGGTAGGTGCTCGGGTCGCCAGCCGTGGCGCCCATGCCGCCGCCCACCGCAACGTTGAAACCCTGCAGTTCGCCCTGTTCAATGATGGCGATCAGGCCCAGGTCATTGGCAAAGACATCGCAGTCATTGGTCGGCGGAATGGCGATGCCGATCTTGAACTTGCGCGGCAGATAGGCGGAATCGTTGCCGTAGATCGGTTCTTCGTCGGCCGCCTCGCCGACCTGTTCGCCGCCCAGCCAGATCTCGGCGTAGGCGCGGGTGCGCGGCAGGAAATGCTCGGACAGGCGTTGCACCCAGTGTTGTGTCAGCGCGTGCTGGCTGGACAGGTGCGGGTTGACCGAACTGATCACCTGGCGGTTCACGTCGCCGCAGGCCGCGATCGTGCTGGCGCGGGCGGCATGGATGCCCTGCATGAAGGCGCGCAGATGGCGTTTCAGGATGCCGTGCCACTGGAAAGTCTGGCGGGTGGTGATGCGCAGGCCGCGCGTGGCGTATTGCTGTGCCAGTGCGTCCAGCGCCAGCCATTGGTCCGGGCTGATCACGCCGCCCGGCAGGCGCGCGCGCACCATGAAGGCGTAGGCCGGCTCCAGTTTCTGCTTGCGCCGCTCGTCACGGATGTCGCGGTCATCCTGCATGTAGCTGCCGTGGAATTTCAGCAGCTGGGTGTCGGATTCCGGGATGGCGCCGGTCACCGGGTTTTCCAGTTCCTTGGCGATGGTGCCGCGCAGGAATCGGCTGCCGGTCTTGATGTCTTCCAGGGGAGACAGGGGGGAAACACTCATGTCGGGATCAAATGGAAATTGCTGTTTGAAGAGCAGGACGCCGCCCGCAAGCGAAGCCGGTCAATACACGTCCCGTGCGTAACGGCCCTGCGCGGCCAGGTCATCCAGCCACTGGCGGGCACCTTCGTCGTTCAGGCCGCCGTGGTCGCGGGCGATATCCAGCAAGGCGGCATGCACATCGCGGGCCATGCGTTCGGCATCCCCGCAGACATAGACGTGGGCGCCGGCCTGAATCCAGTCGTAGACGTCCGCGCCTTGCGCCAGCAGCCGGTGCTGGACGTAGATCTTGTCTGCCTGGTCGCGCGAGAACGCCAGGTCGATGCGGTTCAGGTGGCCGTCCTTCAGCGCCTGCTGCCATTCGATCTGGTACAGGAAATCGCTGGAAAAATGCGGATTGCCGAAAAACAGCCAGTTGCGCCCCGGTGCCTGCGCCTCGGCGCGGGCCTGGACAAAGGCGCGAAACGGCGCCACTCCGGTGCCCGCGCCGATCATGATGATGTCGCGGGCGGTATCGGCCGGCAGGCGAAAGCGCGTGTTTTCCTCGATGAAGACCGGCACCGTATCGCCTTCGGTGCGGTCGGCCAGAAAATGCGACGCCACGCCCCAGCGGGATTCCCCTTGCCGTTCAAAGGCGACATGGGCCAGCGTCAGGTGAACTTCGTCTTCGGCCACCGCAGCGCAGGATGCGATGGAATACAGGCGTGGGGCCAGTGGCCGCAAGGCTGCCACCAGTTCAGGCCCGCTCCAGCGCACTGGCCATTGCCTGAGCGCATCGATCAACTGATGCGTGCCCAGATAGGCGGCCAACTGTTCGCGGGCGTCCGGCGCCAGCAGCGCCGTCAGTGCGCCATCTTGCGCGCGTTCTGCCAGGGCGGCCAGGAATGGGCGGGTCAGCACCGTCAGTTCACGGTAGCGGCCCAGCCATTCGCCCAGGGGGCGGCTGGCACCTTGGTGTTCGACCGTGTCGGCGGCGTTCAGGCCGCAGGCAGCCAGAATGCGGGCGACCAGGGTGTCGTCCTGTTCGGGCCAGACACCCAGGGCATCGCCAGGTTCGTAGTGCAGCTTGCTGCCTTCCAGCGACAGTTCCAGGTGGCGGATGTCCTTGTCGCTGTCGCGGCCCGTGATGGGTTGGTTCAGCAGGATTTCCGCCTGGAACGGGTGGTCGCGGGTGAATTTTTCGGTCTGGGGCCGCAGCGGCGTCACCGTGGCCTGGGGCGTGGCTGCACTGGCGGTCTGCAGGACCTCGCGCGCCTGTTCCAGCGCCCGGGCCTGCCAGGGGGCGGCGACTGTGTCGATATCCAGATCGGCGGCGCCGGCGTCCTGCAGGCGCTGCGCGCCCAGTTCGGCCAGACGGGCGTCGATCTTCTGCGCAATGCCGCAGAACGAGGGGTAGTTGGAATCCCCCAGGCCCAGCACGGCGTATTTCAGCCGGGGCAGCTTCGGCGCGCGCTTGCCCAGCAGGAATTCGACCCAGGCAATCGAATCGTCTGGCGGATCGCCGTCGCCCTGCGTGCTCATGACCACGTAGAGCAGCTGTTCGTCCTTCAGTTCCTTGGTCTTGTACTGGTCGGCACGGATCAGCCGCGCTTCCAGCCCCTGGGCAAGCACCTGCTCATGCAGCGCATTGGCGACGCGCTTTGCATTGCCGGTCTGGCTGCCGTACAGGATGGTCAGGCGCTGGGCGGTGTCGGGTGCGGGCGCGCTGGCCACCGTCAGCGTCGGGGATGCCTCGCGCGTGGGCTGGCGCGCCTGGGCGACCCCGGCGAAATAGCCCGAAAGCCAGTGCAGGCTGGCAGGTTCCAGCGCGCCCGCCAGTTCGGCGATCAGGGGGAGGTGGGCTTCGGGCAGGTAGTTCGGCGCGAGCATGGCACGGTCTTGTGGAAACGAAGAAAGGGTCCATTCTGGGCCGCTTGCTTCGGATCGTGAACGAACCGATGCTTATGTTTTTATGCGCATATAAGCAAATGGCCCCATCCGGAAAGACCGTGTCGTCTGCGTGTGGCGGGGTGGATCGGGGTCAGTCTTCCCAGTGCAGCCAGCCTTCTTGCAGCCATTCGTCCAGCAGGGCGAGCGTGTCGGGGGCCAGGCGGCGGATCGCGTCCGCATCCAGCGCACGCTGGTCGGCCAGTGCCTCCAGGCCGGGCTCGGCCGCCAGGGGGGCGACCTCGCCATTGATGAAGACCTGCTGGTCGCAATACATCAGCCGCGTGCAGCGGTCCAGCGTCAGGCGACCCGCCGCCGGAACGCCTGTGCTCAGCGAGAGTGGTTCTGCGGCCGGGTCGAACAGGGCGCTGTCGGGCAGGGACGTCAGCCATTGGCCCAGGAACCGCGCTGCAACGGCACGGTCCAGGCGAATCCTGGACAGCGTGTCCAGCGTGGACTGCACCAGCGCATCGGGTAGGGCCGCTGGGGTGCGGGTGGCGGCCACCCCGGCGTCGGTATAGAGCGTGGCCAGGTCCGGGCCGGGCAGGCAGGGGTGTCCGTACAGGCCTGGGTTGCCCAGGTGCTGGGCCGAGATCTGGTCGGCGGCCGATTCCAGCAGGCCCCGGGCCAGGGTCGCCTGGCTGGGGACGCGAAAACCGATGGACAGCGTCATGCAGTCGCCGCCGATGGCGATGCCGTCGTGGCAGACGTGCGGCGGCAGGTACAGCATGTCGCCCGGTTCCAGGATGTCATCCGCATCCGGCTGGAAATCGGCCAGGATCTTCAGCGGCAATCCCGGCACCAGGGTGCGGTCCGCCTGCTGGCTGGTGCGCCAGCGGCGTCGGCCCTGTCCTTGCAGCAGGAACACGTCGTAGCTGTCGAAATGGGGGCCGACACCGCCACCGTCAGTGGCGATGCTGATCATCAGATCATCCAGCCGGGCATCGGAGATGAAGCGGAACTGGCGCATCAGCGCGGCCGAATCATCGTCGTGCAGGTCCACGCTTTGCACCAGCAGCGTCCAGTTCGGCTGCGAGGCTGGCGGCAATCGGCGAAACGGCCCGTGTTTCAGCGACCAGCCGCGCTCGCCGTGGGTGATGAGGCGGGATTCGACCTCGTCGCGGCGGGCCAGTGTCCGTACGTCGCCGATCGTGACCGGCGGCTGGAAACCGGGGATCGCCTGGCGCACCAGCAGGGGTTTCTGCTGCCAGTAGTCGCGCATGAATTCCTGGGGCGTCAGGCCGCCCAGCAGGGGTGTGGGGCGGTCGATGTCGGGGTTCGATGAGGTCATCATGAAAGGGGCGTCCTTGCGGGGTCGGGTGGGCCTGTCGGCCCGGCTTGCCGGGCCGATGGCCATCAGAGAAAGTCGCGGCGCAACTGGTAGATGAGTTCCAGCGCATCACGCGGGCTCAGGCTGTCCGGTTCCAGCGCCTGCAAGGCGGCGCGCAACGGCGCGTCCGGGTCGTGGTCGGATTCCTCTTCGGCCTGCTGCACGAACAGGGCCAGCTGGGATCCGGCCCGGTTGCGGGCTTCCAGTTCGGCTAGTTCCTTGCGTGCGTGGCGGATCACCACTGGCGGGATGCCGGCGCGCTGGGCCACGTGCAGGCCGTAGCTCTGGCTGGCGGGGCCGGGGCGGACTTCGTGCAGGAATACCACCCCGTCGGGCGCGTCGGCCGCTGCCAGATGGACATTGGCCACGCCGTGGGTCTTTTCCGGCAGACGTGTCATTTCGAAATAATGCGTCGCGAACAGCGTCAGCGCGCGGTTGTGCGTCAGCAGCCGGTGGGCAATGGCCCAGGCCAGCGCCAGGCCGTCGTAGGTGGACGTGCCCCGGCCGATTTCGTCCATCAGGACCAGGCTGGATGGAGTGGCGGCCCCCAGGATCACGCCGGCTTCCATCATTTCCATCATGAAGGTCGAGCGGCCGCCCGCCAGGTCGTCGGCCGCGCCGATGCGTGTGAAGATGCGATCCACCGGGCCGATGCGCGCCCGTGTCGCGGGGACGTAGCTGCCGGCGCGCGCCAGCAGCGCGATCAGCGCCACCTGGCGCATATAGGTCGATTTGCCGCCCATGTTCGGCCCCGTGATCAGCAACATGCGGCGTTCTTCGTTCATGTGGCAGTCGTTCGGGGTAAAGGATTCGATACTGTGTTCCACCACCGGGTGGCGGCCGGATTCGATGTCCAGGCAGATCTCATCGACCAGTTCCGGCGCCACCCAGCCGTGGGCGCGTGCATGATAGGCCAGTCCGGCCAGCGCATCGATCTGCGCCAGGGCAGCGGCGCAGCGGGCCAGCGCCGCCGCGTGCCCCGCTGCCTGGGCCAGGATCTGTTCGTACAGCAGTTTTTCGCGCGCCAGGCTGCGGTCCCGGGCAGACAGGACTTTGTCTTCCCAGGCTTTCAGTTCGGGCGTGATGTAGCGTTCTACGTTTTTCAGCGTTTGGCGGCGGCGGTAGTCGTCGGGCACCTTGTCGGCCTGGCCGCGTGAGACCTCGATGAAAAAACCATGGACGCGGTTGTATTCCACCCGCAGGTTGGCAATCCCGGTGCGTTCCCGTTCGCGGGCTTCGACTTCCAGCAGAAACGCACCGTTGTCCCCCGCCAGTTGGCGCAGTTCGTCCAGTTCTGCATCGTAGCCTGTTGCGATCACCCCGCCGTCGCGCACCATCAGGGCGGGCTCGGCGGCGATGCCCTGGGCCAGCAGCGCATGCAGTGCCGGGTCCACGGGGACGTCGCGCAGGCAATCGGCCAGCAGCCTCTGGGCATCGAAGGCAGCCGTAGTGGTCTGGGCCAGCGTGTCCAGGCATCCCAGTGCATCGCGCAGGCTGGCCAGTTCTCGTGGACGGATCGTGCCCAGCGCCAGGCGGGTCGCCATGCGTTCCAGATCGGGCAGGGGCCGCAGTGCATCGCGCAGGGCGCGCAGCGCGCCGTCGGCATCCGGCGCCTGCAGCAGTTGCGTGATCACGTCCTGGCGGGCGCGGGCCTGGGGATTGTCGCGCAGCGGCGCCTGCAGCCAGCGGCGCAATTGGCGGCTGCCCATCGGCGTGCGGGCGTGGTCCAGCGTGCTGAACAGCGTCGGGCCGTCGCCGCCGCTGAGCGTATCGGTGATTTCCAGATTGCGCCGCGTGGCCGGGTCCAGCACCACGTAGTCGCCGCCCGCGTCCACCGACAGGCTGTGCACATGGCTGAGCGCCTGGGCCTGCGTCGCCCCGACGTAGCGCAGCAGCGCGCCGGCCGCGCGCATGGCCAGCGGCAAGTGGTCCAGCCCGAAAGCGCCGACATCGTTCACGCCGAAATGGCGCAGCAGCGTGTCGCGCGCGCCGTCGGCCTCGAAGTGCCAGTCCGGTACCCGGCTGATCGCAGCGTCCAGTCCGGCCGATTCCAGTGCCCGCATGTCTGCCTGTTCTGCGCAGACCAGTTCGGCGGGCGCGATCCGGCCCAGTTCGGCGTCCAGCAGTTCCGGTGTCGATTCGCAGGCCTTGAAATCGCCGTTGGCCAGGTTCATCCAGGCCAGGCCCACGGTTTCGCGTCCGTGCCCGCGCCCGATGACCCAGGCCGCGATGCGGCGATCATCGTCGGCGGGCAACAGCGCATCGTCGGTCAGCGTGCCCGGCGTCACCACACGCACGATCTGGCGCTCGACCGGCCCTTTGCTGGTGGCCGGATCACCGATCTGCTCGCAGATGGCGATGGATTCACCCAGCGCCACCAGGCGCGCCAGGTAGCCTTCCATGGCGTGGTGCGGCACGCCCGCCATCGGGATCGGCGCGCCGTTGGACGTGCCGCGCTTGGTCAGCGTCAGGTTCAGCAACCGCGCCCCGCGTTCCGCGTCGTCATAGAACATCTCGTAGAAATCGCCCATGCGATAGAACAGCAGATGCGACCCGGCCTGGGCCTTGAGCTGGAGATACTGCTGCATCATGGGGGTGTGGCCGGACAGATCAGGGGTGGACATGGGTGCGGTGCTGGCAGGGGTGAAACGGGGAAGGTTCTTATTATCGGTCATGGGGTGCGCGGTGTCAGGTGAATGGCCGTGCTTTTCCTGACATTGAGCAGGGCACGAAAACTGCACGTCCGGCCTGCCATGGATGGATACAATGCGCGGATATCGATTTTCTTGCAAGGAATGACCCCCATCATGCCCGAATCGCACACATCCCTGAAGGAACTCACCCTGCGTGGTGTGGTGCTGGGCGCCCTGATCACCCTGGTGTTCACGGCGTCCAACGTTTATCTGGGCCTGAAAGTCGGCCTGACCTTTGCTTCTTCGATTCCGGCGGCGGTGATTTCCATGGCGGCCCTGCGGGCATTCCGGGATTCCAATATCCTGGAGAACAACATCGTTCAGACACAGGCGTCTGCGGCGGGCACTCTGTCGGCGGTCATTTTCGTGCTGCCGGCCTTGTTGATGATGGGGTACTGGACCGGGTTCCCCCTGTTGCAGACCGCCATGATCTGCGCCTGTGGCGGGATCCTGGGCGTGGTGTTCACCGTGCCGCTGCGGCGCGCGCTGGTCGTCAACAGCGATCTGCCCTATCCGGAAGGGGTGGCCGCAGCCGAAATTCTCAAGGTCGGACAGTCCCCGGACAGCGGCGCCAACACGCCGCCGGCGGGGGGGCTTGCGAGACATCCTGGCGGGCGGCGTGCTGGCCGGGGGATTCAGCCTGCTGACGAGCGGCCTGCGGGTGGCCGGCGACAGCGTGGGCTATTGGTTCAGTATCGGACGCGCCGTATTCCAGTTGCCCCTGGGCCTGTCCTTTGCCCTGGTGGGGGCTGGCTATCTGGTCGGGATCGTCGGTGGCGTGGCCATGCTGCTGGGCGTGGTGCTGTCCTGGGGGATCGCCGTCCCCTGGTTGACGTCGCTTACCCCCATGCCCGATGGCGTCAGCCTGAGCAGCTTCGCCTCCGGTCTCTGGGTTTCCAAGGTGCGCCTGATCGGTGCCGGCATGATCGCCATCGCGGCGGTCTGGACGCTGCTGACCCTGATCAAACCGATGATCGAAGGCATGCGGATTTCGCTGTCGGTGCTCAAGCGCGGATCAGGCGGGGTGGGGCAGGGCCGTACCGATGCCGACCTGCCGCCCTCGGTGGCGACGGCACTGTTCGTCGGCGCCCTGATTTCGTGGTTCGTGCGGGTCCGGCTTCGCGTCCGGGCATTTCCGGATGCCGTGTCCCGTGATCAGGCTGAACAGACCAGCGAGCGCACGGGCACGCTGTTTGCTTCGGGCATGATCGTGGGCGAGAGCCTGGTAGGCGTGGTGCTGGCCATTGTGATCGTGGGTTCCACGGCGACTGGTGGCGGGGATGCGCCGCTGGCCGTGGCCGGGCCTGGATTTGCGCCGATTGCGACCGGGATTGGGCTGCTGGCTTTTGTGCTGATGTGCGTCGTATTCGTGCGGCGCGTGCTGGGGGCGGGGGCTGGAAAGGGCTAATTCAACGGGGGCATCCGAAAAAGCCGTATCGGCCAGTGGCGATTATGGAAGTTTGCGGGGCGGCGTGATGCACTCGGCCCTGCTTTTTCCACACGGTCCACATTCTTTGTGTTACAAAAAGATTCATGGACGATATTGCGGCTTCCGATCTCAAAACGATTCTGCATTCCAAGCGGGCCAATATTTATTACCTGGAGCATTGCCGGGTGCTGGTCAACGGTGGTCGGGTCGAGTATGTGACAGACGCGGGCAAGCGCTCTCTATACTGGAACATTCCGATCGCCAATACCACCAGCATTCTGCTGGGGACAGGCACATCCATCACTCAGGCGGCAATGCGGGAACTGGCCAAGGCCGGGGTTCTGGTTGGTTTTTGCGGAGGCGGTGGCACGCCCTTGTTTTCCGCCAATGAAGTCGATGTCGATGTGGCCTGGTTCAGCCCTCAAAGTGAATATCGGCCGACGGAATATCTGCAGGCGTGGGTGGAATTCTGGTTTGATGATGCCCGCAGGCTGATTGCTGCCAAGGCCTTGCAGCAGGCTCGCATCCGGCGCCTGGGCGAAGAATGGCGTCAGGCGAGCCTGAAGGAAGCCGGATTCAATGTGGATGTGGAACGGCTGGATGGTCTGCTGACCCAGAGCCTGCGGCGTGTGGATCAAGCCGGTGAAACAGTCGAGTTGCTGACCGAGGAAGCCAGGCTCACCAAGGCACTGTTCAAGATGGCTGTTGACGCGGTGGGTTATGGCGATGAATTCACCCGTGCCAAACGGGGGACTGGTACCGATCCGGCCAACCGTTTTCTGGATCATGGCAATTATCTTGCCTATGGGCTGGGTGCCACGGCGTGCTGGGTGCTGGGCCTGCCGCACGGCCTGGCGGTCTTGCACGGAAAGACACGGCGCGGCGGGCTGGTGTTTGACGTGGCTGATCTGGTGAAGGACGCTTGCATCCTGCCGCAGGCCTTCTTGTCCGCCATGCGAGGCGACGATGAGCAGCAGTTCCGCCGCAACTGCATCGAGGCGTTGACGCGTAGTGAATCCCTGGATTTCATGATCGACACGGTCAAGGAAATCGCTAGGGCGACTGCCCGCCAGGCCGTTCCCGCCGCTTCTGGCCAGAAAGGCGGCGCATGAATGTTCTGCTGGTTTCCCAGTGCAGCAAGCGGGCCTTGACGGAAACGCGCCGGATCCTGGATCAGTTCGCCGAGCGGCGCGGCGACCGGACCTGGCAGACGGCGATCACCCAGGCGGGTCTGGATACCCTGAGAAGGCTGCTGCGCCAGACCGCACGCAAGAACACTGCCGTGGCCTGCCACTGGATCCGGGGCCGGGATCATAGTGAACTGTTGTGGATCGTTGGCGATGCCCGGCAGTTCAATGCTGAAGGCACCGTGCCGACGAACACCACCGCCAGCAACGTGCTGCGCACCGGTGACGAAAACGCCTGGCACCACCTGCCGTTGATGACCGCCCTGGCCGCACTTGCTGCCCTGCTGCACGACCTGGGCAAAGCCACGCAGGCGTTTCAGGACAGGCTCGGAAACCCAGGACTGCGCGAGCGCAATCACTACCGCCATGAGTGGGTGTCGGTGCGGCTGTTCCAGGCCTTTGTGGGGCAGGATGACGACACGGGCTGGCTGCAGCGACTGGCCGACTGCGCAGCACCGGGTGCCGATGCGAAAGCCTTTGAAGCGCTGTGGCTGGACCATGCCAGTGGGCGGCTGCTGCGCGATGGGCGGGATGAACCCCAGGCCAGGCAGCACTTGCCATTTGCCCACCTGCCGCCGCTGGCTCAGGCGGTGGCGTGGCTGGTGTTCACCCACCACCGTCTGCCCTGCCTGCCAGTACAGAAAGCACAGGACGTAGATGCGCAGGACATGGATGACGATAGGCGCGTCCACCACCGCTTTGGTGCACGCCCTCGATCCCTGAATCAGAACGCCCTGGACGACGTACTGCTGCGTATCAGTGCCGACTGGAACGAGCCCCGCGAAAACGTGCCTGCCTCGACGCTTGCCGCCCACTGGTACTTCCCGCACGGGTTGCCTGTCATCCAACCCGCCTGGCGCAAGCAAGCCGCCCGCTATGCACGCAAGCTGCAGGAACTGTTGCAAGCCACTGGGCAGCGCACCGTGCTGCACGACCCGTTTGCCATGCACGTTGTGCGCCTGTGCCTCATGCTGGCCGATCACCATTATTCCAGCCTCACCGACGCCGCCGCACGCGCCCCTTACCTCAGCAAAGACTACCCGCTCTACGCCAACACGTGCCGCAACAACTATCACAACGGTAGCTGCCCGTGCTTGCAGGATAGACGCCAGGCCCCGATTTTCAATCAAACGCTGGACGAACACCTGCTGGGCGTGCAGGCTCACGCCACGCTGGTGGCGCGATCCCTGCCCAGCCTCACGCACAGCCTGCCGGCGCTCAAAAACCACAAGCCCCTGAAAAAACGCAGCGCCGACCCGCGCTTTGCCTGGCAGGACAAGGCCGCCGACCTGGCCGCCAGCGTGCGTGCCCGCGCGGCACAGCAAGGCGCATTCATCGTCAACATGGCTTCCACCGGCTGCGGCAAGACACTGGGCAACGCACGGGTGATGAACGCGCTGGCTGACCAGGCCACCGGCCTGCGATGCGCCTTTGCCATGGGGCTGCGCACGCTCACGCTGCAAACCGGGCGCGTGTTCCAGAACGACCTGCAGTTGAACGACGAGCAACTGGCCATCCAGGTCGGCGGCGCGGCCAGCCGGGCATTGTTTGAATACTGGGAACAGCAGGCCGAAGCCACTGGCTCCGCATCCAGCCAGGCGCTGCTGGACGAAGCGGGCACCGTGCTCTACGAGGGCAACGACCAGCACCCGCTGCTGCAGCGCCTGACCGACGACGCCAAGGCCCGCGCGCTGATTGCTGCACCCCTGCTGGTGTGTACTGTGGACCACCTCACCCCCGCCACCGAAAGCCTGCGTGGCGGCCGCCAGATCGCGCCCATGCTGCGCCTGCTGACCAGTGACCTGGTGCTGGACGAGCCCG